>Ga0115001_10002340_pt1 | contig 14523 bp, 15 predicted proteins | sample ArcticOcean_MG_C_12_FD_89869 | JGI IMG/M metagenome (GOLD analysis project Ga0115001, IMG submission 89869) | Marine microbial communities from western Arctic Ocean - ArcticOcean_MG_CB8_130 | ecosystem: Environmental > Aquatic > Marine > Oceanic | place: Arctic Ocean: Canada Basin | collected... | reverse complement strand
TAAAAAAAGATACAATTTACCTGTAGGCTTTTCTGATCATACTACTGATAGCAATGCATGTGAGCTTTCTTATTTTTTAGGAGCAAAAATTATAGAAAAACATTTTACTCATGATAAAAATATAAAAACGTTTAGAGATCATCAAATTTCCATGACCACAAAAGAAGTAAAGACTTTTTTAAATAAACTATCTCTAATGGAAAAAATTTTAGGTTATAAAAAAAAACAAATTCTAAAGTCTGAAAAAACTTCAAAAAACTATATAACATTTAGAAGAGGCATATATGCTAGAATAGATATTAAAAAAGGAGAAAAATTGACTAAAAAAAATCTTATTTTGCTAAGACCATTAAGAGGTATTTCAGCTGATAGGTATTTTGAGGTCTTGGGAAAAAGAAGTATTTATAATATCAAAAAAAATAATATAATTAGAATTAAGTGAAAAACCAGCTAAGAAAACATTTAAAAGCAAATCTTTTAAATAAAATTATTTATTTAATAAATAAATATAGATTTGGATTTTTGGGAAAAAACGTTTTTTTCGATAAAAATGTAGATTTTATTAGGTTTAATAAAAATTTAAATGTGAGCGATAATGTTGTTTTTAAATCAGGTGCTAAAATATCATGTTGTAATGCTAGTGCAAAAATTTCGATAGGGGCAAATACAACAATTGGATACAATGCATTCATATTCTCCTCCAAATCAATTGAAATTGGAAAAGATTGTATGATTAGTTCTTTTGTATACATCGTAGATAGCTCACATGGAATTAAAAAGAATATAAATATGAATTCTCAAGATGAAATTGCTGATAACATTTCAATCGGAGATGATGTATGGATCGGTCAGGGATCCACAATATTACCTGGTGTTAAAATTGGAAATGGCTCAATAGTTGGTGCCAGATCATTAGTTAATAAATCTATAGGAGAAAATAAAATTTATGCTGGAAATCCAGCAAAAGAAATAGGAATAAGAAGTTAGTGAATAGTAGTAATATTAAAAAAAAAAATGAATTTGATGGAAATTTAATTTTTGGCGCTAAAGCTTTTAATAAAGCAACGAAGAGAGACAAGCATTTAAAAAAAAGTAAAAATGACTATAACTTTAAAAAATTACTAAGCTCCAAGAAAACAATATCAAAACAATATACAATTAGTAGAGCATGTCCAGCGTGTAGCTTAAGTAAAAAAAAATCAAAAATTGAATTTATCAAAGAGGGCTTTGAGCACAGAATCTGTAGCAAATGTGAGATGTTTTATGTATCACCAATTTTAAATAAAAAAATTAGTCACAAAATTCACCAACAACAAAAATCGTTTAATAAAGTTTATGATAGTCCAATTCAAATAAAAATGGATAATAAAAAATTTTTATATGGCCTGAATATTATTGAAAATTTTTCTATTAAAAAAAATAAAAAAAAATTATTAGATATTGGTTGTGGAATGGGAGGCTTTATAAAAATAGCTAAAAAAAAAAATTGGTCAGCTGAAGGTATCGAATTTAATAAAAATTCGTCAAAAAAATTAAAAGAAAAAGGATATAAGATTTACAATGACTATATAGAAAAATTAGATTTACAAAGAAATTATGATTGTGTTTCAATGTGGAATTTGTTTGAACATTTACCCAATCCAACTTCGATGTTAAAAAATATTCACAAGATATTATTACCTAAAGGGGTCGTTTTTATGTTAGTTCCAAATATTAATGGTCTAGTAAATACAATTTTACGGGACAAAGCAGTAGCTTTTGCTGGTTATACACACTTAAATTTCTTTAATATAAAAACATTAACGTCATTATTAAAAAAAAATGGTTTTTCGGTATTACATTATGAAACTATTTTTACAGAAATAGAAACAATTAAAAACTATTTAAACTTTAAAGATCCTTATTTAGGGTCCGCACCTACTAATCCTAATTTTTTTTCATCAAAATATATCCATGAAAATTATCTTGGCAGCAAACTAATAATGGTTGCAAAGAAAAGTTAAATTATGCGTTTAGGCATTATAATACTAGCAAGATCAAATTCATCACGTTTACCAGGGAAGATTTTGATGAAAGTCAAAAATTCAAACTTAATTGATTATGTTATTTCTATAGCAAAAAAAATTAAATCTGTGGATAAAATTATAGTTTCTACTACCATCAACAATAGTGATGACGATTTAATAAAACATTTGAAAAAAAAAAAGATTAATTTTTTTCGGGGAGATTTAAAAAATGTTTCATACAGGTTTTTAAAAACAATAGATAAATATAAATTTGATACAATTTTGAGATTAAATGGTGATAGCCCCTTACATAGTCCATCACTGATTAATCATTCATTAAAAATATTTAAAAAAAAAAATATTGATATATGTACTAATGTTCTTAAACGATCATTTCCTAGAGGAATGAGTATAGAAATTATGACATCTAAAGCCTATAAAAAAGCATATAAATTAATAAATACAGAGTATGATAAAGAGAATGTAACTTCAGTTATTTATAAAAATAAAAAAAAATTTAAAATTTACAACCTTAAAAATGAAATAAATCAAAAAAAAATTAATTTAAGTGTAGACACCAAAAAAGATTTTATATTTTTTAATAAAACTATTTTAAAATATGGAAGACTAAATTTAAAATATTCGTATAAAAATTATTTAAAAAAAGTGAAAATTTTAATTAATCTTTAGATAAAGAAGTAGTTTTTTTAGATTAGAAAATAAATGAAAATTTTTTTTATTAATCTTAATATTTATTTTTTCTAAATCACTAATAATATTTACATGCTGCATACTGTCCCAATTTTTGTGAACTCCTAATTCAAAATTTTCGATTTCTTTATTTTTAATTTTAGCGATTTCAGTTTTATTTAAGTTGAGTCTTTTTTTAAAAATATTTAAGACTAATTTTTTTTTATTCATCTAGTTTATAAAGTTTAAAAGCTTTTTATTATCAATTTTACCATTTATATTCATTGGGAATGTATTGAAAAATAATATTTTAGAAGGGATCATATAATAAGGCAGAGACTCTTTAATAATAAGTTGAATACTTTTTTCATTATATTTTTTTTTTGTCTGAACAAATGCGTATATTTTTTTATTATTAAATATACATAAACAATTTTTTACTTTTAACTTATTTTTAATAAACTCTTCTATTTCACTTAATTCAATTCTAAATCCATTCAATTTTATTTGTTTATCCTTTCTGCCTATAAAGTATAGATTATTTTCTATAAACTCAGCATGATCACCTGTTCTAAAAGTATTTTTGCTTACAAATTTATTTAGATCAGTTTTACTGTCCATATAGCCCAGTCCAACTTGGGAACCCTTGATATATATTTCTCCCTTTTTTTTATTAATTTTTTTATTTTGCATTAAAAATAAGTTCATACCGTTTATTGGTTTCCCTATAGAAGCATCTTTTTTTAAATATTTTTTATAGTTTTTTTTTGTAATATTTAAGTAAGTACAAGAAACAGTAGCTTCTGTTGGTCCATAAGTATTCGTAATAGTCATTTTAGGAAGGTTCTTGATTAATAAATTTACATGTGATTTTAGAAGCGTTTCTCCACAAAAAAAAATTTGTTTTAGAGATTTAAGGTGGCTATATTTTAAAGAATTAGAATTTGACATTACATCAACGGTGCTAGGGACGCATGTAAAGTAATTTATTTTGTTTTTCTTGATAAATTTAGCAGGAAATAATCTGTCAAAATCATTTTCTATTGGGTAAAGTTTTGCACCACTGCATAAAGACATATATGTATCGGCTACACTCAAATCAAATCCTAGTGGTGCTAACTGAGAACATTTTTCACCAGGTTTAATTTTCATATAATCTACAATCCACCTTACATAATGATCTAAATTTTTTCTAGATATCTTAACACCTTTAGGTTTTCCTGAACTCCCAGAGGTAAAAATTATGTAAGCAATATCGTTGAGATCTTTATTAGTTAACTCTTTTTTCTTTTTCTTCCTATTGATATCTTTAAAGGAAATCAATTTTTTGAAAAATTTTTTTTTTTAAATTTTTTTATTTTTACAAAATATGTGATCAGCTTTTGATAAATTAATTATATCTAAGATTCTATTTTTTGGTTGATTTGATGAAATGGGAATGTAAGTACATTGAGACATTAGAGAACCAAACATTGCTATATATGAGAATGCTTTATTATCATCTATAATAACTACCTTAGAATTTTTTTTAATAATTCTGGAAAAACCAACACAGTATTCATAAAATTCTTTATAACTAAAATTGATTTCATTTGTAACAACAGCAATATGATTTGGATATTTATTATAAAAGTACTCAAGTCTTGCAACTGGAAAGAAACTATTTTTTTTTGACAAATGCATAGATATTTTTATTGAGTATTTTTAGACCCGCATTATGAAGATCTTTAATATTAATCATAAAGCTAAATCCATACTTATTTCCAATCTTTTTTGTTTTTGAACTTATTGTTTTATATTCAAAAACTTTATCAAAATCTTCTTTAAAGTTCGAGTTTTTCCTAGCAAAATATTTAATTTTTATATCTAATTTCTTTTTGTCTAATATTTTTCTTGGTAAATTAATCCATGTCCTGTAGGGAACTTTTTTAATAGATTCTAAATGATGAAGGTATGTTGCTCCTTCTGAAGGTTTACACCCAAGTAAGACTAATAAAAAATTATTTTGATAAAATTTTTCAAAATCAGAATTTTTTCCCAAAGATATACCTGGATCTCCATGTCCTAAAAAATCTATATTTTCCCCAATACCAAAATGTCGGTGTACGAATGAATTGCTAATTATTTTTTCTTTGACTTTAAAAAATTCTTTATAGATGCTACTAATAGCTCTAATATTGTATAACTTTTTTTTATCATAAATAATTTTTGGGTTTAAATTTAGATTGTACATTGGCATAATAAGAGATCCATTAGGTCCCAATATCTCTAAAATAGATTTTATTACAAAATCAGGAAAATTTACTGAAGGAATACCAAATGTGGCTAAATTTGCATGCAAAACAATCTTCTGGTCTTTTTTTAGCCCAAGTTTTACTAGATGTTTTACTAATTCTTGTTTATGAGTTTTTTTTAACATTCAAATTTTATAACTTTAAATTAAATATTAGATCATGAATACAGTAAATTGTTTTAAAATCATTAAAGATTTATTTAATATTAATAGAAGTTTGACTGGAAAAGGAAACCTTAAAACACTCAGATATATAAAAAAAATTGTCCCTAAATTAAAGATAAAATACTTTAATACAGGAGAGAGATATTATGATTGGACCATTCCAAAGGAATGGAATGTAACAGATGCCTATATTGAAGATTTAAAAGGAAAAAAAGTTATAGATTTTAAAAAAAATAATCTTCATTTAGTAGGATATTCAGAACCAATAAAAAAAATTGTAAAAAAAAAAGAACTCTTAGAACATCTACATTCATTAAAAAATAATAAAAAAGCTATTCCTTACGTAACATCTTATTTTAATAAATACTGGGGTTTTTGTTTGACACATGAGCAAAAAGTAAAATTAAAAGATGAAAAGTACATGGTCTACATAGATAGCAAGTTTACAAATGGAAAAATGCATTATGGTGAATTAATTCATAAAGGTAAAAGTGATAAAGAAATTCTAATCTCAACTTACATATGTCATCCATCCATGGCAAATAATGAGCTTTCAGGAATTTCAGTCACAACAAAGTTAGCCGAGTGGATATGTAGTAAGAGAAGAAAATTTACATATAGATTTATTTTTGTACCAGAAACTATTGGAACTATTGCCTATATTAAAAAGAATTATGAAAGAATTATGAGAAAAACAATAGGTGGATACGTTGTAACTTGTGTTGGAGATTCTGGAAATTTTTCTTATATGCCTTCAAGATTGGGTAATTCCATTTCCGATAGAGTAATTAGATATGTATTTAAAAATAAAAATAAAAGATTAAATGAATATTCTTTTAATGATAGGGGAAGTCAAGAAAGACAATTGTGTAGTCCTTTATTAGATTTACCCATAGCCTCCATTATGAGATCTAAGTATGGTACATTTAAAGAATATCACACTTCTGATGATAATTTAAAGTTTGTAAATAATAAAAATTTAAACGAAAGTTTAAATGTATATAAAAGTCTTTTGACATTCTTTGAGGACAATAAGATTTCTATAGCAACACAGTTTTGTGAGCCGATGTTTAGCAAAAGAAAAATTTATCCGACTTTAAGTTTTGGAAGAGCCTCAACTAGTGTAAAAAACTTTAGAAATATAATTGCATACTCTGATGGAAAAACTTTTTTATTTGAAATTGCAAAAAAAATTAAAATCAAAATTAACAAAACTAATAGTGTAGCAAAATTTCTAGAAAGAAAAAAACTTATTAAATATCTTAATTAGTCAGAATCATGCTAAAAAAATATAATTTAGATGTGAATAAACATACATTTAGTGATGAGGGTGTCTCAAATTTTTTTTGGCCATTAAAAATATTTAGTATTAATAATTTTCGAGATGATATTTTAAAGGAGTTAATTCCTTTATTAAAAAATAAAAAAAACCTTGATAATGACGATCCAGTCAAGACCTCTCTAAATATAATGTTTAAATGGTTCATAATTGATATTCTGAATATATATAAATCCTTAGAAATCAAAAAATCTTTTGATAAAAACAATATTCAATTAGAAATTCCTGAAAGATTTTTTATACTAAAAAAAATAATTAACAACGAAAGTCCACCCACAATATTTGAGGCTTTAAAAAATGGGCCTAAAGAGCGTTTTAAAAAAATAAAATTTTTAAAAAAAATATATAGATTTTTACAATTAAATTCATTTAAAGATTTAATGACTCTAAATTTCTCAAAAAAAGTTGTTATTTCTTATCATTCATTTGTAGCAAAAAATTTGCGAAATAATAATGAAATTAATTTTTTTAAAAATTTCTCAGATTTCTACACAAAAAAAATAAAAGATTTTCCCAATTCTAATATTAGTCAAATTTCACCAAATATTTTAGAAGAAATAAAAAAAATATTAAATATTATTAAAACTGTGTTTGAAAAATATGATCAAGAATTTACAGCTAATATTGAAAAACATTTTTTTGAGTGGATTGTTCATTGTAATTCTTTTGTAAATTTTCACAGAAAAAACATAGTTACAATACCTCATAATATCTACACTGGAAGTTCTGCAAGTGAAGTATGGGGCAAGATGCTGTGTAACTTTACAATTTCATCTGGAGGTTATGTTACAAACTTAGAGCATGGTCGGGGAGATATTCTTCATGAATTTTTACCAAAGTATTTTACAGATCTAGATGATGTTTCGGAATTTATCACTCTAAATAAGAGCCATTCAGATATAAATATAAAAAAATATAATGCTAATAAACAATTTGCTTTAGGAGAAAAAAATATTTTAATCAATCCTCCAAAAAAAAATATCCCCAACCCTTTTAACTTGAATCATAATCAAATATTTAAAAAAAAATCTGATTATTTAACTGGAATGTATATTTCAACTTGCTATTTAGGGTACGGTGGAAGATTGAGACCAACATTACCAGATATTGTTTATTATGATTTTCAAATTAGACTAATATCAGATTTAAAAAGGCTTAATAAAACAATAATCTGCAAACCTCATCCTGAAGGACGCACAACAATTAAAGATGAATTTTATAAAAAATTAAATTGTGTTTTAACAAAAAAAAATTATGACGAAGCAATTAAAAAATATGATTTTGACTTTTTTATAACCGATCATGTTGCTTCTACTACCATGGTAGACATGATGTTATCAAATAAGCCAACAATTCTAATGAATTTTGGTACCCCTCAAATATGTGGCGAATTAAAAGAAGACTTAAAAAAATCTATTTATATTCTTGATGTAGAATTTAGTAAAGAAAATAGAGCTAAATATGATATTATGAAACTTGAGGAAATATTTTTCAATATTCAAAAGAATAGTTTAGACAGTCAAAATAAACCAATAAAAAAATATTATAACTAAGATTGCAGATGAATTATTTAAAAACTTTATTAAGCATATTAAATAAAAATGAAAAGAATAAGTTAGTAGTAATTTATTGCTTGATTATTTTTGCTACGTTATTAGAGTTTTTAAGTATATCATCACTATTACCATTAGTTGGAGCAATAACAGATCCGCAGTATCAAGAAAGAATAATAGAACTTCTTAAAAATGAATATCTCATAAAAATTTTTTCTGAAAATTTTATTTATAAAATTTTTGCTGCAGTACTATTGGTATATGTTGTCAAATTTTTATTTATGACTTTTTTAAGTTGGTACAGAGCAGGTTATAGTGAAAAACTTACAGTAAGATTAAAAAATGATCTTTTTAAAATATATTTAGATCAAGATTATATATTTTTTTTAAAGAATCATTCTTCTAAAATTATGAGAAATCTAACTAATGAGACAAATTTATTTGTGGGCTCTTTAAATAATTTAATTTTAATTATTCTTGAAATTTCAGTTTTAATTGCTCTACTCATTATAGTTTATTTGTTTCAACCACCAGAGTCTGTTTTGATAATAATTGGAATCATTATTTTTGGTCTTTTGGTTTATTTCCCCTTTAAAAATATCTTGAAAAGATGGGGTAATATAAGACAAAAAAATGATGCGAATAGCTTAAAAAATGTTCAACAAGGATTAGGAGCAATTAAAGATATAAAAATTAACCAAAAAGAAATGATGTTTTTATCTAATTTTAATCAATCATCATCATTATCAGCGAAGGCTGCAAAAATTAGAGGGTTTTTATTTGACTTTCCAAGATTGTGGCTTGAATTAATTATCGTAATAGCTCTTTTTATAATTTTGTTTTTTCTATTAAAAGCAAATTATAATTTAAATCAAATTATACCGTCAATTGCACTTTATGCTGCAATAGCATTTCGAGCTCTGCCTTCAGTTAATAGACTGATTATGGCGTATCAATCTCTAATTTATACAAAAGTAGTAGTTAACGTTGTTAAAGATGAATTTAGTCTTAATATTGATAAATTAAACAAACAAGACGATATAGAGTTGAACTTTCATAATAATTTAATTTTAAAAGATATAAACTTTAATTTTGATAAAACAAATATATTAAACAATATTAATTTGGAGATTAAAAAAAAAGAAGTTGTAGGAATAGTTGGAAGTAGTGGCTCTGGAAAGACAACTTTAATAAATTTGATTGCTGGATTATTGAAACCACTTTCAGGAAATATATTAATTGATGGCAAAAATTTAACAATAAATAATAATCAATGGAAAAAAAATATTGGATATATGTCTCAGCATACCTATATCTTTGATGACACAATTAAGAGAAATATAACCCTAGATAAATTAGTAGATAACGAAGATAAGATTAAAGAAGTTTTAAGATTATCTTGTTTAGATGAAATTTTTGATGATTCAGAGTTATCAGTAGATGCTGATTTGGGTGAATACGGATCTAAACTATCGATTGGTCAAATTCAAAGAATAGGAATTGCTAGAGCCATATATAAAGATCCCAAAATTTTAATTTTAGATGAAGCAACAAGTGCTTTAGATGAAAAAACAGAAAAAAAATTAATAGAAAATCTAATTCCATATTGTGAAGAAAAAGGTATTACAATTATTTTAATAAGTCATAGAATAGCACCATTAAAGTATTGTAATAAAGTTTATAATTTAGAAAAAAAAGAAGTTTTAGAAAAAAAATTAAACACAGAACAATAAAAATTTAAAAAAGTGAAAATATCATTAAAAAACTATTTTTTATATTTTTTTTTACTTGTATTTGTTTTTTCTTCTTTTTTTATACTGTTCCAACTATTCAATAAATATTATGTTGGGCTTATAGCTGGTCGTCTTACACTTTCTCAAATTTTATTTTTACTTTTAAGTTTATCACTGTTTATCTTTTCAATTGTAACCTTATTTCTAAACAATGAAAAAAAAATCAATATACTCTTACTTTTAATTTCTGTAGCAATAGCATTAATTATAATTGAGTTAGGTTTAGTATTTATCGAAAATCAAAAAATTAAATCTTTTTTTCCAAACTACACTTCCAATAGTAAATATGAGGAGTTTATAATGAGGAAAAAATTAAGTCAAAAACCAGTTTTTGCCATACCACCTTCCAATTTTGTGAAACAAAACAATTATTTTAAAGATCATTTTCCGTTATCAGGAATTTCAAACGCTAATACTATTTATTGCAATGAAAATGGGTATTGGTCTTTTACAAAAGTGATAGATATGGCTTTAATAATAATGATAGAGTTTGGGATAGGAAGAATATTGGTTATCTTTTATTAGGAGATTCTACAATGCATGGAGCATGTGTAAATAATGAAAATTCAATTAAAGGAAATTTACAAAAACTTGACAAAAAAGCCAATATAATAAATTTAGGTTATGCAGGAAGTGGAACGCTAATAGAATACTCAACTTTAAGAGAATATTTTGTACCTGGTACAAAAAGAATCATTTTTTTATATTCAGAGGAAAACGACTTAAAAAATTTAAGAAGAGAAATTAAAAGTCCAATCTTAAGTAAATATCTAAAAAAAAATTATACTCAAAATCTCAAAACTAAACAAAAATATCTAAATGAAAATTTGCTACTTTTTCAGAATGATCAAATTAAAGAATTTAAAAAGAATAAAAAAAATAAAGTTGTTAAAGTAATTTATCTACAAAAGTTAAGAAAAATTTTATTTTCAAAAACAACTACTATTAGAAAAATTTATCCAGAAGATATTAATAATTTTAAAAATTTAATGATTTTACTTAAAGATTTTGCGAAAATTAATAACTCTGATTTATACTTTATCTATTCACCAGATTTTAATAGATATTCAGAAAAATATCAAAATAAAAAAAATCTTTATGATTATGACACAATAATAAAAATCATTAAAGATCTAAACATTAATATTATTGATCTTCATACTCAATTGTTTTTAAAACATAAAGATCCAATGAGCCTTTTTCCTATGAGGTCATTTGGACATTATAATGAAAAGGGTTATGAAAAAACAGCAGAAACTATTTATGAGATAATTAAAAGTATAGAGAATTAGTTTATTTATCTTTTATTTTAGATTGAGCTAATTTCATAATTTTTTTTACTGTATCTACACCTATAAATTCATCTATATCAAAAGATACTTTTAACTTTTTTTCAAGTTCAGCTATAATTCTCATATGACCAAATGAATCCCATCCAGGAACTTGTTCGAATTTACTATTTATATTTAATTTGAACTTTTTGAGGTTGAGTGCTTTTTTATAAATACCTTCGATAAACTTAAAATCTATTTTTTTCATTTTATTTTTTAGTTGGTAGAATTGTTTTTTTTTTAGACTTTGAAATCAACTCTACTAAAAAGTTAGTTTTGTCTTCTGGCATCATAAAAACAATATCTCTTTCTTCAAAACCAATTTTAATTGGAGTTATCTTTATAAATTTATTTTTTTTTAAAAATAAAATAGTTTTAATTAAATTATCAGTTTCAAAACATACATGATGTAAGCCACCAAATCTATTATTTTTTAAAAAATTACTAACAGGAGAGTTTTTATTCATAGGTTCTACAAGTTCTAAATACCCATTAAGTTTAGTCTTAAAAAAAGCTACTCTAACTTTCTGCTGATTATCAGAAAATTTTAAAATTGGCTTTTTTTGAATAATTATAGGAAAAAATGAGTTTATAATATTTTTATCAATTTTATTTACGACATATCCATAATGGTGAAATCTTAATTGTTTATAGTTTTTAAGATTTACCATTTTGGAAAACTTACCCAATTAACCATTCTAGTCATTGGTAAAAAACCATCCCATGGATGATTGTAAAATGTCATATTTCCAATATTAACAAATCTGAGAGCTTTATTTTTTAGGGCTACATTGCTGAATTCTAAGAATCTTTTTTTAGACATAGAGATGCCAACTGTCTGTACATTTTCTGGAAAATTTCTAGGTACAGAATTTATATTATCAATGGATTTAACAAACAACGTATTGCCATATAATGGTTTAGATGCCTTGAATTGTTTTGTATCATAGAAAATGTTCCAATTATTTTTTGTATCAAAGTAAACATCTTTATTTTTAGTAGTTGAATAAATAACTCTGTCAGAAAGAATTTTAAAGGTTTTTAATGAAGAAGGTTTATTTTTATGTCTAAGCGACTCAATTTCAAAAGCTGATTTTAAAAGTTTTATAAAGTCTAAATGATTGATGTCATCTCCATTTTCTAAATATAAATTGTGAGGTGAATTACAGCCCATTTGATTAAAAGCAAAAACATCCCTTGCAATTTTTTTTACTAACTCCACCTCCTTTCTTGAACTGTTTAAACTTTCTTTTGAGATAATACTTAAGGATGTTCTTGGACCTAATATTATATCATCACAATAAAATTTTTTTGGTAAACTAATTATTGCATCTATTGCACTTTTTCCACCCCAGGCAACTCTAACATCAGCAAATTTTGATAATATTGTTTGTGCTATTAAATCATTTTTTTTTACATAAACAACTAAAACTGATTCCATTAATTTTTTTCCATATATAATTTTATTAGAAACTTTAAATTTCATTCTAGAAATATTATTTAACAATTGAGTAATAATTGTTTTCATATTTTCTGGAGCTTTAATAATATTAATATTTTTAGTTAGTAGGCCCTGAAATAAAGAGATAATTGCCAAAACAGGAACATTACCTGCCAACCAATGAACAATAACACCTTTTGGATGAGCAATTATATTTTGATTATCGATTTTAATATGTCTATCTAATACCTTGTAATTATTAAAATTAATTTTTAAATTTTTTCTTATATTTGATTTTTTCAACCATGTTATTAAAAAATTTAAATTACCTTCGACCATAATTTTTTTTATTTTAGATTTATCTGAACTCCAATTAAAAGATATCTGATCACAAATATCGATTAAATTATTAGTTGTGAGTGAAGTTGAAATACTATTTGAATAAGTAAATTTTTTTATTATTTCTTCAAAATTTTCACTTTTATAAGATGCTTCTTTTAAAAAACTTTTTTTAGAAAATAAAATTTCAATCATCTTTTTTAAATATAATATTCTTTTGGTAGTGTGTCACCACAACCTCTATCTTCTGAAATACTCTCTCTACCAGTAACTTCAAATTCAACAATATTATTTTGTTTTTTAATAATTCTTCCAAGGTCATCGTTAAGTATTGATACACCTGGGTAACTTGATGGTATTGGACTAATGAATTGCAGATAACCAATTTTACCATCTGGGAGTACTTCAAGGGTTTTGGTGTCTCTTACTATAACCTTGCTATATGCGGGCACTTTGCATCCTTCGTTACCAATTGAAGGGTAGACAGTCCCTAGTTGTTCAGAAAAACCATATATGTCGAAAATATTACTTAATTGAATTCCCAGTTTTTTGTTAATGAGTTTATTCAATTCTTTTTTGTTGATTGATTTATCTTTTAATTTCTTCCATCCACCAAAGTGTATTAGTTTAGTACCTTTTGGGAGATCAAATTTATTTTTTTCATTTAATAATTTTTGAAATATTAGATATGTATAACCAATTATTACAGGAATTTTATTTTTCTTTTTAAAGTCTATAATGATTTTATTTAAATAATTTGTATTGAGATCATAATTGGTTTTAAGTAAATATTTTTGTTCAGATGAAGCCATCAAAAAACCAGACATTCCTGCTGTTCTGGCCGATATATCGGTAGAGATTGAATTAGTGCTAGGATTAACATCAATTATTAAAAAAGGGTTTCTTTTTCTGCCTAGTAATGCAGTCAAAATTTTACTCAAAACAAATGTTTGGTTTATGGCATTAGTTTTATCAAGGTAAATTTTACTTTTTTTTTGTCCAGATGTTCCACTAGAAGTTATCTTTTTATAATGTTTTTTTGAGGAAATAAGGTCAATTTTTTTAAATATAGAACTTGGAAGATATGGAAAACTATTAAGATCTTTAATATCTGAAAATTTAGAAATATTATTTTTTTTATTCCATTGCCTGTATTCAGCACAGTTCAACATATGATGTTTAAAGCTCATTGATAGTGCTTTAGAAAAAATTTTATCTCTATTGCCAACATCATAATCAAAGGGACTTATATCGATAAGTTTTTTTATATATTCCATTTCTTTTTTCTTTTCATTGAGGACATAACATATTTTAATTTATTAATATCTATATGTTTTTCTGTTAGTTTAAAGCATGGATCTTCCTTTATGGTTTTTAAAAAGTGAGATAAACTTATCTTATTAATAATTCTATCATACTGAGTTCTTTCCTCATTTTTTAAAAAGTCAAAATAAATATATCTTAATAACTTCTCACACTTAAATAATTGAGACTTTTGTTTGATTTTCTTCTCATAATTTAGCTTTACAAATGTAGCTAAAAAAATAGACTCTGAATGGTTTAATCCAAAATT
>Ga0115001_10002333_pt1 | contig 14543 bp, 14 predicted proteins | sample ArcticOcean_MG_C_12_FD_89869 | JGI IMG/M metagenome (GOLD analysis project Ga0115001, IMG submission 89869) | Marine microbial communities from western Arctic Ocean - ArcticOcean_MG_CB8_130 | ecosystem: Environmental > Aquatic > Marine > Oceanic | place: Arctic Ocean: Canada Basin | collected... | reverse complement strand
AATACAACTTCTTGATTTATTTAAATGATATACCTAAATCAAACGGTGGTTCATTAACTATTTATAAAAAAAAAACAGATAAAAAAATTAGAAAAAGCTTTAGAAGGTTTCCTAAAATAAGTGAACTCAAAATAGTCAAAGAGTTTACACCTACAATAGGTTCAGTTATTTTTTTTCAATCAACACCTAATTCTTATCATGGGGTTAAAAGATTTGTAGAACATAAAGGACAAAAAAGATATTTTATCTACGGCAGTTATGCATTTAATGGACCAATAATATGGCAATATAAAAATGTTAATTATTATCCAGAAATTAAATTTACTAAAAATAAGATGCTTTCATCTTTTCATGACTCAAATTATACAACGAAAAATGTTAGCTAATTTATATTGAATAATAATTCAAAGAACCATAGAATTCGTAAATGACCTCAAAACTTAAAACTAAGTTTGATAAACAAGGTTTCTTAGTTGTTAGAAATGTTTTAGATTTTAATTTTGATTTAAAACCTATCTTGAATGACATTGAATTTATAATGAATAGATTAGTTTATAAGTTTGTTTCAAAAAAAAAATGTGACATAATATTTAAATACAATTTTTGGAAAAAATATACTTTTTTATCAAAATTAAATATTAAAGATTTTGATCAACACTTTAATATCAGGCTACCTAAAGAGAATATAAAAAAAGAAAGTGACTTTTTTGCCTCACAGGCAATTTGGAATCTAATTAAAAATAAAAATCTTTTAGATATAATTGAAAAACTTATAGGTCCTGAAATATCTTCTAATCCAGTGCAGAACTCTAGGATCAAACAACCTGAAAAATTTTTAAAAAAGAATAAAGTATATGATGGTTTAAGCGGAAGAACCCCATGGCACCAAGATGCAGGTGTATTAAGTAAAATTGGCCAAAAATATACAGATTTAATTACTTGTTGGGTTCCATTTACTAAAACAACAAAAAAAAATGGCTGCATGCTTACAATACCGGGCCTACAAAAAAAGGGCTTGTTTAATCACGATGCTGACATCAAAGGTCAAGCCTTGATACGAAATAGTGAGTTGCTGGATAAATACAAAACAGTGGCCCTAGAAGCAAACCCTGGTGATATTGTTTTGTTAAACAAACACACAGTACATTGTTCTCTACCAAATATTTCAAATAATTTTAGAATTAGTATGGATTTAAGATATCAAAAAGCTGGTCAACCATCGGGTAGAAATTTACTTCCAAGTTTTCATGTTAGAAGTAAAAACAAAAAAAATATTAAAATTACTAACTATAAACAATGGTTATCAATTTGGGAGAAGGCTAAGAACAAATGTATACCCAAAAAGCATACCTTCAAATATCAAATACCCACGTTCAAAGGAAAGAAAAGAGATTTAATTAATCTTATTTAATGAAATCTGTAACAAAGAGAATCTATTTAATAGATTTTTCATTAGCTGTAGTTGGATATATACTATTTGTGTTATTTGACACGCTGAACAAAAAATTAACAGGATCATATCATGTATCACAAATTATATTTGTTAATTCAATTTCAGCTTTGTTACCAATTATTCTTTTTATACAATCAAGGAATGGTTGGGTTAAGTTAAAAAAAGTTAATTTAAAAATACATTTTTTTAGATCTGTATTGATGTTTTTAGCAATGCTTGCTTTCATAACAAGCTTACGTCATTTATCACTTGTTGTGATGTACAGTGTCGCTTTTACAGCACCTTTAATGCTAACAATTGGGGCAAATTTATTTTTAGGAGAAAAAGTAGGCTGGAGGAGATACACAGCGATCATCGTTGGGTTTGTAGGTGTCGTAATTTCCTTAGACCCTTTTAGCGAACCTTTAAATAAATATATCTATCTAACCTTTTTAGCACCACTATTAGTTTCAATTAGCTGGTTGATTGTAAGAAAGTATGGCCAAACAGAAAATGTTTATTCTTTTTTAATTTATGGAAAAATTTTTTTATTAATTTTTTCAGGAGTTTTTTTAATAGCTAATTTTGTATCAATGAATTTAAATGATTTTATTGTAAATTTTGCTAGTGGCATTGTTAGAGGCATTGCATTAATTTTTATTATTAATTCAGCAAGACATTTACCATCATCTTTATTTGCCCCAACTCAATATATTCAAATTTTTGCAGGTGCTATTTTAGGCTACATGATATTTGGTGACGTCCCAACATTGAATAACTATCTTGGAAACATTTTAATTATTGGTGCGGGAATTTATATTATTGTTAGAGAGCTAACATTGTCAAAAAAAATAGTAACTATAGCAGCAAGACCCGCAACAGTTCCAACTGGAGCTAAAGAATAATAAGTGTTTATTTTTACCTTTAATTGATTTTTATTTTTAAAATAATTGTTAGTAAAATATATAAATTATTTAATAAAGCTTTAATATTTCATATAATTTTGTAGATTTTGTTTACTAATCAAATTTTATATGAAAAAGTAGACTTATAATTACGTTATTAACTTATTTACATATATTTTATAGAATGAAAGTTGTTATCTTAGCTGGTGGTTTGGGAACTAGAATATCAGAGTTCACTAAATTAATTCCAAAACCAATGATTGAGGTTTGTAAAAAACCTTTAATTTATTTTATAATGAAACATTATGCCAACCATGGTTTTAAGGATTTTTATATTGCCCTAGGTTACAAAGGACATGTTATAAAAAAATATTTTAAAAATAATAATTTTGGCTGGAATATAAACCTAATCGATACTGGACAAAAAACAATGACTGGCGGAAGATTGAAAAGATTAAAAAAATTTCTTAGAAACGAACCTTTTATGCTTACTTACGGTGATGGTCTGTCTAACGTTGACATAAAAAAATTACTAAAGTTTCATATAAAAAATAAGAAATTAGTAACGTTAACTGCCGCAAGACCTCCCGCAAGATTTGGTGCGATAAAGATTACAGGTAATAAGGTTAAATATTTTAAAGAAAAAGCGAAATTAGATGAAGGATGGATTAATGGTGGATTTTTTGTCATGCAGCCAGAATTTTTAAATTATATTAAAAATGATCAAACTTTTTTGGAAAGAGAGCCCATGGAAATGTTAACCAAAAAAAATCAATTAATTGCCTTTAAACACTATAATTTTTGGCAATGTATGGACACAAAAAGAGACAGAGATAATTTAAATATAATATTAAAAAAAAGAAACTATTTTGAATAACACCGAAGAAAGCAATAAAATATCTGCTTTAAGCATTTCAAAAAAAATAGCCTCTCACCTTGATAGCAAAAGAAAAAAAGACATTAAAGTTGTACTTTTTCTATCTATACTCAGTTCTTTAGCCGAGTCTATTTCTGTGGCTATGTTAATCCCTTTTGTAAGTTTTTTTGTTAGTCCACAGAATTATATATTTAATGATTTATTTGAAAATATTTTTCTTTTTTTTAACATATCAAATCAAAAAAATATTTTAGCAGTAGTTTCTTTTAGCTTTATTTTTATTGTTTTACTTAGTGGTTTTGTAAAATTAAAATATGTTAAACTTTCAAATACTCTAACTGACGACACAGCAAGTTATTTTAGAATAAGAATATTTAAATTTTTAATAAATCAAAATTTTAGCTACTATTTTAAGCATGGATCAAATGAAATCTTAAGTAGTCTTTCTCAAAAAACTGGAGCATTTACAGTAATTATTTTTTCTTCAATTAATATTATCAATTCAACTTTAATTACTTTAGGTATAGTAGCTGTTCTAATCTTAAATGAACCTTTCTACACACCATTAATATTAGTCTCAATTGTTCTATTCTTTTTTATTATTTTTAAACTTAAGTCAGCAATGGTTTTAAAAAAAGGTAAAACTGTAAATCTAAATCAAAATTTTATGATTGATATTTTTCAAAATACAGTTGGGTATCTGCCAGAAATAATTATCTATAATTTAAAAAATTTTTTTTTAAATACTTTAAGCAAAATTTCAACAGAAACAGCAATCTCCACTTCCACAGTTAGAACTATTTCTCAGACTCCAAAAATTTATCTTGAATCATTTATTATTATACTTGTTGTTTTAATAATTTATTTTGCAGATCTTAGTGAAAGATCAATTGAGAGTAATATTTCTTATTTGGCTATTTTAGCATTTGGCACACAAAAATGTTTGCCCTTAATTAATCAAATATATAATCTTTCAATAAAGTACAAAGGTTCAATACCCACTGTTAACTCCTTTTTAGACATATTAAACAATGGACACATAAGTTCCACTAAAGATAAGACGTATGAAACTTTAAAATTTGAAAAAGAAATAAAAATTGATAATCTTTCATTTCATTACGATCATAATTTACCAAATGTTTTAAACAACTTAAATATTGATATTTTAAAAGGACAAAAAGTTGCAATTAAAGGAGAAACTGGTTCTGGGAAAAGTACTTTTGTTAATATTATTTCAGGATTATTTACTCCTACCAAAGGTAAAATTTTAGTTGATGGAATTGAAATTAATTTAGAAAATATAAAAAATTGGCAAAAAAATATAGCTATTGTGCCGCAAACTGTTTTTTTGAATGATGCAACTATATTAGAAAATATAGGAATTGGGCTTAACATTGAATCTATCAATTTAGAAAAAGCAAAAAAATCTGCTAAATTTGCACAAATTAATTCCTATATTGAATCTTTGCCTGACAATTATAACGAAAAAGTTGGTGAGAGAGGTGTTAGACTTTCAGGAGGTCAAAGACAAAGAATGGGCATAGCAAGAGCCTTATACAGAGATGCAAAAATAATAATATTAGATGAACCAACTAATGCATTAGATAGTGAAACTGAAAAACTTGTGATGGAATCTATTTCAAAACTTAACAAAGACATTACAATTATAATGATTTCACATAGTAACACATCATTGAAATATTTTGACAAAATTGTTGATCTAAATAAGTTCAAATAACTTATAGATTTCGATCAATGATCAAACTTAAAAGAAAAATAATAGTTTCGTTAATAGGTGTTGATGGCTCTGGAAAAACCACTTTCGCAAAAAAATTAAGCAAAATATTCAAAGGATCAAAATATCTCCATCTCAAACCTTATATTTTATTTCTAGATCGAAGGACTGTAATTAAACACCCCCATCATCACAAGAAAAGTTCATATTTATTAAGTTTATTAAGAATTTTGTCGTGGTTAATTTCTTATAAAATTTTTTTTTTTACTAATAAGAATAAAAGAATATATATTTTTGATAGATATGCACACGACGTTCTTATTGATCCCTTGCGTTATAAACATTCTGTTTCTCTTAGTTTAACAAAATTTATTTTAAATTTTTTTCCAAAACCAGATTTATGGATTTTCTTAAACCCTTCCTTAAAAACAATAAAATCTAGAAAACACGAGTTATCTGATAATGAGTTAAAACGTCAGGCAAAAGGTTATTCTCATTTTTTTAAAAATCAAAAAAATGTGATAAAGTTAAATTCAAATAATAATAAAAAAAAAATAATTAAACAAATAAAAAATAAAATTGATAGTATTAACGAATGAAAAATATTTTAATTACAGGTGGAGCAGGGTATATAGGCTCACATGTAACTGAAATTTTAATTAAAAATAAAAAGAAAGTATTTATAGTAGACAATCTATCAACTGGATTTAAAAAATTAATTAATAAAAAAGCAAAATTTTTTAAAATTAATATAAATAATACAAAAAAAATAAGAGAAATAATTGTAAATAATAAAATTAATTCAATAATACATTTAGCTGCAGCATTATCAGTTGGTGAGAGCGAAAAGAATCCAAAAAAATATCACAGAATTAACGTTACAGGTACCAAGAAATTACTTCAGGCACTAACTAAAACCAATGTTAGAAATATTATTTTTTCTTCAACATGTGCTGTATATAAGGATGGTTTTTCTAACGTACATGAAAATACCCAACTAAAGCCAACTAGCGTTTACGGTAAAACAAAACTCAGAGGTGAAAAAATTATACAATCATTTTGTAAAAAAAATAATTTAAACTATGGAATCTTAAGATTTTTTAATGTGGCTGGTGCAAGTAGCTCTGGAGAAATTGGACAAATCAACAGAGGAGATCAACTATTTAAAAACTTGTCTTTAGAAATCATGAAAAAAAATCCTATTTTTAAAATTTATGGAACAAATTATAAAACTAAGGATGGCACATGTATAAGAGATTATATACACGTCTCAGATATAGCTGAAATTCATTATAAAGTTTTGGAAAAAATAAACAAAGACAATCAATCAAATATCTTAAATTGCGGATATGCAAAAGGTGTTTCTGTAAAAGAGGCAGTAAAAGAATTTAGTAAATATTCTAACAAAAAATTTAAAATTCTTAAATTACTCAAAAGACCTGGTGATATGGTAAAAATTACAGCAAACATTAAAAATTTAAAAAAATTTATTAAATGGAGCCCTAAGTATAATAAACTAAATACAATTGTTAAATCTTGTATTCAGTGGGAAAAAATAATTAACAGATAATCTTTTATATTTGTTGCAACAGATTATTTAATAATTATTGTTTGAAAATGGATGATATAGATAAAATTAATAGTATTCTTAAAGCTGTCGATGAAATTAATGCTAAATCCAAAAAAAGAAGCGTTAACTTTGAAATGGTTAAAAATTCAACTTCTAAAATAAATCAAAATTTAATACCTAAGTTAAATCAAAATTTAACTATCTCCCCAGATATAGACAAACTCATTCAAGAAGCTGAAGAGCATAAAGACAAACTATTGATTAAAACAAGCAAAATTGTTTTAGTAAAAAAAAATATTAGTCCTGACAAAACGAACAACCACAATAATGCCCATCAAGATATTCAAGATAAAATTATTGAAAATCTTTACTCAAAAATAAAAAAAAAAATAAAAAAAAATACTCTAAAAATTATTTTTAATCTTCACTTAGAAATCAAAGATTTAGAAAACCAATTGAAAAATTTTCAAGTGAAACAAGAGGTGTCTTCTAATAAAAACACTCTTATTCTTAAAGATGAATTTACTGAAACCTCTAAAACACAAGACTCTTCAATTAACGATTTAGACAAACTTTTCTCTAAGAATAAAAACTTTCTTAAAGAAGAAGTTGTTACAACTTTAAAAATTCAAGATTCAACAATTACATTATTAAACGAAAAAATAAAGCATTATAAAAATACAGAAGAAAAATTGCGATTTCAGATAATAGACTTAGAGCAAGATGTATCTTTATTATTGCAGAAAATTAAAAAATTCAATGATGTTAATGAATATAAAAAAAATATTAATAATACGAAAAAAAGTCTTAAGTCTGTTTATACCCAGGTTGAAAAACAAAAAAAAATTTTTGTAGAACTAAAACACTATTCAACAAAAATTGAACAAGAATCTATTATATATAAAAAAAACTATGAAAAATTAATTATCGAAAATAATAGCATTAAAAACAGACTGGCAATTTTTAAAGATTAGTTAGTTGAAGATGAACGAAACAAACTAGATCTTTTATTATTTATAGTTTAATTAAAAAAATTCTTTCTAAATTAAATATTGTAAAATTATTTTTATAGGCAATTCATTTCTTAAATATAACGTATCCCTAAAAAAAATTAACCCATGGAAAAAAGTAATTTTAAATTTAAAATTTTACTTTTTTTTTACTCTTTTTTTTAATTTCCTTTTTTAAAATTTTTTTCCAGTATTTATATTTTGATTTTCAAAATTTTATTTTGGTGTTGCTGTTATGATCAAATCTTGCTGCGACATTGTGTGCGATTGATAATCATTATCATTGATAATAGTTATCAACTGGTTCGAATTATTAACATACAAAGGATAAATAATGAAAAAAATATTACTATTAGTAACGTCATTAACTTTTTGCATTACAACTCTATTTGCAAACGAAGTTAACGTTTTTAGTGCAAGACATTACGATTCAGACATTCAGCTTTATGAAAAATTTACCTCTAAAACAGGTATTAGGGTGAATGTAGTTTCCGGTAAAGACAAAGCTCTTCAAAAAAGAATAAGTGAAGAAGGAGCTGATTCTAAGGCTGATTTGTATATCACTGCAGATGCTGGAAGATTAGCTGCCTTCGATACTGCTGGCATGTTTCAAAACACAATGTCCCCAAAAATTAAATCAGCCGTACCTTCTAATTTAAGATCTAGAAATTGGACAGGTATAGCTAAAAGAGCAAGAATTATTTATTACTCACCAGAAAGAGTAAGTGCAAATGATCTTATGGGAATGAGATACGAAAATCTTTCTGATCCTAGATGGAAGGGTAAAGTTGTTATAAGAAAATCAAATAATGTCTACAACCAATCTCTTGTTGCTTCATTGATTCAAAATAATGGAAAAAAAGCAACAGCTAAATGGGCTAAAGGCATTGTTGCTAATATGGCTAGAGACTCAAAAGGAAATGATAGAGCTCAAATCTTAGCAGTTGCAGCAGGTGAAGCTGATTTAGCAGTAGCAAATACTTATTACTATGCGTTAATGTTATCTGGGAGCAAAGGTGAAGAACAAAAAGCAGCAGCAAAAAAAGTTTTACCTTTTTTTCCAAATCAAGATGACAGAGGAACTCACATGAATATTAGTGGAGGTGGGGTCGTTAAAAATGCTCCAAATAAAGCTAATGCTATAAAGCTACTTGAGTTTTTATTAACTAAAGAGGCGCAGGAACATATAGTTAATAATACTTTTGAGTATCCAATCATTGATGGTGTAAAACCACATGAGTTGGTTCAAGCAATGGGTCTTGGCTTTAAACAAGATCTTAAAACAAAAGTAGTCTCTTACGGAAAAAAGCAAGCTGATGCATTAGAAATAATGCTAGATGCAAAATGGAAATAAAAAGACATTATTCTATTTACTTTCTAGTGAGAGAGCTGAGAAAAGATTTATTTGATGTTGATACAAATAATTCAATTGATGAAAATAGTTTATTGTTTCCGCAATTAACAAATTTTAATTTTTCATCAGAGTGTAAAAAAATCAATGTCCATAAATGGAAGAAAATAAATTAATTTTTTTCCCAAGTGCCCTTAATTACTTTTAATGAATTACCCCGTTAAATGTGTTAAGGGCACAATATAAAAATGTTTTTAAAAAAAATTAATATTTGGTATTTAAGTTCCTTTTTAATATCTCTAATAGTAGCAATACCCATACTAACAGTTTTTAGCAGCTTTTTTGACACGACAGGAGACTACTCAATAATTTTGAGAAAAACTTTTTTATACGAATATATTTTTAACTCTTTCGTTCTTTTAATAGGCGTCTTAATATTAACATTTCTAATCGGAGTAACTTGTGCGTATTTAGTATCTTTTTACAACTTCCCAGGGGTTAATTTTTTTAAATGGGCTTTAATCTTGTCATTTGCAGTACCTGCATATATTTACGCTTTCTCATTAACAGCTTTTTTTGAAAATTATGGGACAGCTTTCTCAATTTTAAAAAACATATTTGGAGAAGCCAACTACAATTCATATATACCTAAATTTGATGGTATGTTGGGAGCCATTATGTCTATTTCACTTTCATTATTTGGATATGTTTACGTTTTAGCTAGAGCATCCTTTCATTATCAATCACAAAATTTAATTGAACTTGGTAAAAATTTAGGATTTTCTAAAAAAAAATCTTTTTTTAAAATAATTCTACCCTCTGCTAGACCTGCTATTGTTGCTGGACTTTCCCTAGTGGCAATGGAGACTCTATCTGATTTTGGCTCAGTTTCTTTCTTCGGTGTCTCAACACTTACAACAGGTATTTACAATGCGTGGATTTCATTTGATGATCTTGTTCTTGCAAATAGACTGTCTTTTTATTTGTTAATATTTATTCTTGGCTTGTTTATATTAGAAAATTTTTCTAGAAAAAAAGCTCAATACCATACATCTGTTAAAAGTGGATTTAAAAAAAAAATGCCTATAGATCTTGTAGGTAAAAAATCTTTTTTAGCATTTTCTTTTTGCAGCCTAGTTTTTTTTATTAGTTTTTTATTCCCTGTTTTACAAATGCTTTATTGGACTATCAGTTTCCCAAAACATCTAGCAGATTTGAATTTGATAAAACTATTTTCAAATACAATGCTATTAGTTTTTTTATCAAGTATTTTATTAATTTCTTTAAGTTTTATTTCTAATTATGGAAACAGAGTAACCAAAAGTAAATTATTGAATATATTGACTACTTTTTCTATTTCTGGCTACGCTATACCTGGAATAATTTTAGCTGTAGCTTTCATCACTTTTATCTCTTGGTTTGATAATAACATCGTTAGTTTTTTTGGGCTTAAAACAATTAAATCAATTTTTATTGGTTCTATATTAGGTTTAATTTTAGTTTATTTCATAAGGTTTTATTCACTGGCAAGCAATGGTCTTAAGTCAGGTTATTTAAAGATTAATTATTCAATTGATGAAAGCGCTTACTTGTTAGGCTACTCAAAATTTAAAACTTTTACAAATATTCATATTCCTTATTTAAAAAATTCAATTTTATTAATAGGCATTTTGATTGCTATTGAAATTATAAAAGAATTGCCCATAACATTAATAATGAGACCCTTTAACTTTGAAACATTTGCAACTACAGCTTATATCTTTGCATCACAAGATTTACTTGAAGCAGCGGCAGCACCATCTTTATTTCTTATTATTATTGCAAGTTTCTTTATTTTGATTACATCTAGATATATTCTTAAAGATTAAAATTATGAGTAAAAACTTTTTAGAAATAGACAATGTTACTTTCACTGCTAGTGTTAAAAATAAAGTAAACAACGTTTCTTTACATATCGAAAACAAAGGAGATATAGTTTGTTTATTAGGCCCTTCTGGAATAGGTAAGACTACAATTCTAAGAACTATTGCAGGTCTGGAAAAAATTCATTCAGGAAAAATTACTTTAAATAATAAAATATTATCTTCTAAAGATACGCATATCGAACCTGAAAATAGAAATATTTCTTTAGCATTTCAAGACAACTCTTTATTTCCACATTATAATGTTATCCAAAATATAGAATTTGGTGCTGAGAGAAACAATAATAAGAAAAAAAATTTAAATATTAATGAAGTGATTAAATTTTTACATTTAGAGCATGTGGTTAATAAATTTCCACATCAAATAAGCTCTGGAGAAGCTCAAAGAGCTACATTAGCCAGGTCTCTTCTATCTGCCCCGGACCTATTATTACTAGACGAGCCATTGTCTAATGTTGATCAAAATTTTAAGGAGGAAATTCAAGTTAAATTAAAACGTGTTCTAACAGAAAATAAAATTACAACTATAATTGTAACGCATGACTCCTACGAAGCTTTTTACCTTGGATCAAAATGCGGAATTATTTTAGATGGACAGCTCAAACAATATGACGATCCTTATAATGTTTATCATTTTCCCAATTCTATTGAAGTTGTAAATTTTTTAAACAGAGGAACTTTGATTCCAGCAAAAGTTACTGGAGAAAACACTTTAGAAAGTCCCGACCTCGGTACAATTAAGGGTAATTTTATCAAGCATTACCCAAAAGGATCTGTAGTTAAGTTGCTAATACAACCCGAGGATTTAGAACATGATGATGGAAGTAATTTAAAATTAGAAGTCGTAGACAGGCAATTTAGAGGAACTAACTTTATATACACACTTAAAACCTTAAGTAATTTAATGATTCCAGTATTTGTTCACTCACATCACATACACCAGCACGAAGTTGATGAGAAATTTGGAATTAAGAGACCTATAAACATTGATCATATAGTTTGTTTCTAATAGAAACTAACATCTTAATTAATTTTAACTTTTTCTATAGTTAAAATTATATTAAATTATTCAAACGCGCCCTTAGCTCAGTTGGATAGAGCATCGGTTTTCTAAACCGAGGGTCCGAGGTTCGAATCCTCGAGGGCGCACCAAAAATTAATAAAGTTGAAAAGCAGGAATAGAAGTTTTTAAGAAAAGAATCTTAACAATTTTTTTTCTCTTTTAATTTGTTTAAATGTATCGTACGGGCATTTGCGGCCTCCGCAGCTTCCTCTACATTCTTCATAGTTACTCCTATGCCAGGAAAAAAAAATATTAAAGCAGCTATATTATGTGGATTATCCATTTTTTTTGCTCTTTGAGCTTTATCGGCATACTGGTTAGCTTTAGCAATTTCTGAGCTCAATTCTTTACAATTTAACGAACTATCATTTGGTCCGATGACATTTACTACAGTTGGGGTTGCGCAAGAAAAACAGAATAGAAATAAAATTAAAAAAGATAAAATATTTTTCATATCATTGCTTTATATTATTATTTCAACATATTTCAAGATAAGTTTAGTGTTAGTCACGTTAATAAAAGCAATAATTTTATATTTAATTTTTATTCTGAATATAGTCTGCGAGATTAAAAATTGAAACTTTAACAATTTCAATTACTTCATAAAAGTATTGAATATATTGTGCTGACTTTGGATATTTAGAAATAATTAAATTTTTCGAAACATCTAAAGCACCATAAAGCGTAAGAAATATAACAATAATAAAAATTAGATAACTATAGAAACTAAAAAAACTTTTCACTTTTTTTTTACCACTTTCTTTAATGTCAGCTACTTCATGAATTGTGAGAAGATTTTGATCAATTAAATGTTCTTCAATTTCATTAATAGGTTCTTTATTTAATTCATTTTTTGTTACAGTAGTTACTAATGTAGGAAATTTTACTTCTGGTAACGCATGAAATTTATCTGATGTGTCTTGCTTAATTTCTGATTTTTCCTCAAGATTGCTAAGAATTTGATCAATATCTTTTAATGTATTGTCAAATATTGATGCATCCGTTATTTCAAAGGATTGTTTGTTTTTTTGAGATAATTCTTTGACTTTTACTTCGTCTTTATTGAGTTTATCTATAGGTGTATTTACCTTTTCCATAGCACTTTCTATAAACTATCCTATTTTTTTAAATTAATATATAATTAGTTAATTCTTACAATGAATCATTAACAACCGTTAAAAACCTATTGAAAAACGAATTTTTAAAATACTGTTCTCACAATCAATTTCAACATAACGAAGAACAAATCAAAGCATTAGACTCAATCATCAATTTTTATAGATATAGCAGTCCCTTTAAAAATAAATTTTTTAACTTTTTCAGAAAAACAGGAAAAAAATTAGGTTTTTATCTACATGGCGATGTCGGGGTAGGTAAGACTATGTTGATCAACTTCTTTTTTGATCAATTAAAGATTCCAAAAAAACGAATGCATTTTAGTGAATTTATGATTAATTTTCATGACTTTAGATATAATTATAAAAAAAATAATAATTCTATCGAAGCTTTTGTAAAAAACCTTAAAGAAAAAACAGATTTAATTTACCTGGATGAGTTTCAAGTAACCAATATTGTAGATGCAATGATTTTAGGTAAATTATTTGAAATAATTTTTAAAGAAAATATAAAAATTTTAATTACATCCAATGTAAAAATTAAAGATTTATACAAAGACGGTTTACAAAGAGAACAATTTTTACCCTTTATTGACATTATCGACAATTTTTGCAGTGAATATGAATTAATTATTGATCAAGATTATAGAAAATTCGGAACCTCTACACTTGAACGTTTTTTTTATCCCGTAAATGAGCTAACATCTTTTCAAATAAGTCAGATTTTTAGACAATTATCCAAAGGGAAAGTTAACAAACCTATTAAACTAGAGGTAAAAGGTAGAGTATTTTTAATTAATTTTTTTTACGAAGGTCTTGCTAGGTTTACCTTTAATGAATTGTGCGCTGCTAATATTGGTTCCGAAGATTATATAAGCATAGCTGATAAGTGTAATTTTATAACAATAGATAACATTCCAAATTTTAATGATGATAACGCTGATTTACAACAAAGATTTATTTCTTTAATTGACATTCTTTATGAAAAAAAAATTTCAATTATGGTTAGCGCTCAATTTAATCAAAAAAATTTTACATCTTCTAGAAGGCTGCATAATCCTTATAAAAGAACTATGAGTAGATTATTTGAACTTACTTCTCCAGACTTCAATATCATTTAAGTTTAAATTTTTAAATATTAAAACAACATCTAGTTGTAATCCTTCTAGAAAATCTATATATTGTATACTCACATCTAATAACTTGAACCATAATTTTAATTTCTCTATGTTTAAAAGAAGTATGATCGATCAAAATATAACAACACTTAAAAAAAAGGATATCTAAAATGCTAAAAACTTTTAAAAATGTGATTTTAATTGGCTTTGCATCATTAATTCTTATTGCATGTCAGCAACAAGGTGGTGGCGCAGGATCAAAAAAATCTAAAACATTAGATAATACTCAAAAAGCTGGATTTGTTAAATGTGGAGTTTCACAAGGACTACCAGGTTTTTCAAATGCTGATACTGCAGGTAATTGGTCTGGTATAGACGTTGACGTTTGTAGAGCTGTTGCTGCTGCCGTTCTTGGTGATGCGGACAAAGTTAAATATACTCCGTT
>Ga0115001_10002326_pt1 | contig 14568 bp, 11 predicted proteins | sample ArcticOcean_MG_C_12_FD_89869 | JGI IMG/M metagenome (GOLD analysis project Ga0115001, IMG submission 89869) | Marine microbial communities from western Arctic Ocean - ArcticOcean_MG_CB8_130 | ecosystem: Environmental > Aquatic > Marine > Oceanic | place: Arctic Ocean: Canada Basin | collected... | reverse complement strand
TTCAACAGCAGTAATGGAGATGATGCAAGACAAGCCAGATGAGCTTGTTGATATTATTGAAGCAACTGTCTACAACCCTGAAAAAAAGGTTTATGAGTACGTTATTATTGAAGAGAACACAAAACACGTTATCTTTGAAGACTACTTTGATGTTTCACCTTGGATTGTATTTCGTTGGTCAAAGGTTGCTGGTGAAAGATATGGTCGTGGCCCTATCATGACAGCATTGCCTGATATTAAGACAGCTAACCAAGTTGTTAAGTTTGTATTAAAGAATGCTGAGAAAGAGATTGTCGGAGTTTACACAGCTGTTGATGATGGTGTTCTTAACCCTTGGACAGTCAACATTAAATCAGGAGCAGTTATACCCGTAGCAGCTGAAGGTTCTTTATCTCCGTTACAGTCGGGTGGTAATTTTAATGTTAGTGAATTAATATTAGGAGACCTTAGAGAAAATATTAAGAAGGCATTGTTCCATGACCAACTTGGCCCAATGGAAGGCCCAACAAAATCAGCTACTGAAGTTTCAATTAGGCAGCAAGAACTTATGTCAGACATTGGTTCATCGTTTGGTCGATTGCAAATGGAGTTTATTAACAAGCTAATCAAAAGAGCTATAGATATTCTTCAGCGTAATGGAAAGATAGAACCAATAAAGGTTGGTAATCAGGTAATTACTATTAAAGTTATCTCGCCATTAGCACAGCAACAAGATATGGATGAGGTTAATAAACTTGCTCAATTTGTTCAGTTTGCAAATATGGTGGGTGAAGATGCTGTAAGGATTGGTCTTGACCTTGAAGCATTTCCAGAGCATATTGCTAAGTTACTTGGTGTTGACTCAGAGCTTGTAAGAGATAAACAAGAAAGGGAAGCTGTAAAGCAGCAGATGCAAGAAACAGCAGCAATGGCTCAAGCAGCAGAAGCCGCAGCTCAAAATCCTGAACTGGCTCAACAAGTTATGGGGCAAATGAGTGAATAAAGACTTTGACGCAATGATAGCACGTTTGTTTAAAACTCCTGATGGTAAGAAAGTTCTTAGTCATTGGGAGGAGCGTTATATTAAAGCCCCTGTGTGTGTGCCTACTCAGCCATCTGAACAAGGTTTCTATAGAGAAGGTCAAAACAGTGTAATACGCACTATACAAAATGCCATTAAACGAAGAGAACATGGCGATTATTTACCACAAGGAGACAATAATGAGTGAAGAAGAGACGTTATTAAATGAACAAGAAGTAGCACCTGAAGCTACAACTGAAGCTACAACTGAAACTATTGAAAAAACTGAGGTAACTACTGAAGGCTGGATGATGAGCGAAGAGATTAAAGGAGAGGGTGAAGCTCCTGAATGGTTTAAATCTAGTAAATATAAATCTGTATCTGACCAAGCTAAAGCCTATGCTGGACTTGAATCTAAGTTAGGAGCATTTACTGGTGCGCCTAGTGATGGTTACAAAGTAGAAATGCCTGAAGGAGTGCCAGATGATGCTATAAGTGCTGATGACCCAATGTTAGCAAACTTTAACGATTGGGCTGCTGAAGCTGGATTATCGCAAGAGAAACACACAGAGCTTATGGGTATTTATGTTAATGGTATGTTTGAATCACAACCTTCTATTGAAGATGAAATGAAACGAATGGGTAAAGATGCTCCACAACGCATCAACAATTTTACGTCATGGGCCAAGGCTAACTTTGATGAAAGTGAGTTTGGAGTATTACAAGGATTAGCTACCACAGCAGATGGTTTTGGTATTCTTGAGAAGATGCGTAGTATGTCAAGAGAAACTGATGTTGCAGCTCCTAGCAATACACAAGCGTTGGATAATACTTCAAAAGAAGCATTGTACGAATTGGTTGGAGACCCAAGATATGAAACATCTCCAGCATTTAGAAAAGAAGTCGATAAGAAGTTTACAGATTTCTTTGGTAGTCAAGCTCAAAGTAACATTAGGCAGTGAAATATTGTATCGATGAAGTAATAGATGCTGTTCATCATGTCAAGCAAGAATCAAGACATAGTGAACAGTTTTTACATCATCATTCAACCCTCATAACTTTAGAGTTAATGAAGTCATGGGGGATAACGCAAATAGCAGTTCCATCAGCAAAAATAAAAAATACAAATAAATAATACAAAATAACATTGCATTTGTAGTAAAATACATCTAACGGACACTCTTGTCTAAGACCCGTATTCATAAGTCAAGCAGCTTGTAAAAATTGCTAGATTCAGCCCTGAATACGGAAACCTGAATTGAAAAACGAAACTTTAATTTAATTTAGGAGAAAGACAAATGTCTATCAGTCTATCAAGTGCAGCTTCAGCGGTTTTTGACGCAGAAGTAAAGCACGCTTTCCAGACAGCTGGAAAACTCCGTAGTTTAGTGCGTCTTCGCACTGGTGTTGTAGGTGATACTTACAATTTTAGAACTATGGGTAAAGGACTAGCAAATCAAAAAGCTAGTCAAACAGATGTAACACCAATGGACATCTCACACGCTAAAGTAGCAGCAACCCTACAAAACTGGGTAGCTGGTGAATATACGGACGTGTTTGATGCTCAAGAAGTAAACTTTGACGAAAGAAAAGAACTTGCAGAGACTATTGCTGGCGCAATGGGTCGTAGAGCAGACCAATTAATTTTGGATGCTTTGTCAGCTGGTTCAACTATTGTTCATGGTTCTGCTGGTCTTACATTAGCAAAAATCACAACAGCTTCTAAAACCTTAAATGATAACGGAGTACCATCAAATGACCGTATTCTTTTAACTTCAGCAGAAGGTATTGCAGACTTAATGGCTGTAGAGCAAGTAACTTCAGCAGACTATTCAACGCTTCGTGCTTTGATGTCAGGTGAAATCAACACTTACATGGGATTCAATGTCGTTATGATGGAAACTCGTGCTGAAGGTGGACTAGCTAAAGCATCGACTACTCGTGATTGTTTCGCTTTCCATAAATCTGCTATTGGTTGTGCAATCGGTCTTGATATTTCAACGGAAGTTAACTACATTCCAGAGAAAACATCTTGGTTATCTTTAGGCAAATACAAAGCTGGTGCTGTCACTATTGACACTGCTGGAATAGTAAAAGTCGAAATCACTGAATAATAGGAGTTTATTATGGCATTTAGTGCATCTACATTCGCAAGAATGACAACATCAGCAAACAGTGCAATCCCATGTATGTGGGGTTACTCAACAGCTGATGCAACAGCAGTAGTGGACTCAGCTGGTTACTTTAATGCAGTAGCTGGTGACGTTCAAGTTGGCGATATAATTATGGCAAACACTTCAACTGGTGGTACGTTGGCAGCTGGGCTTTACCTAGTCTCTGCTAATAGTGGCACAGTAGTTGACGTTAATGACGCTTTGGTTATAAACGCAACTGACTCTGACTAAATAAGTTAAGCCCCTTCGGGGGCTTTTCTCACTTTATGAGCAAAGAAGAACAGAGACATCCACCACAACCTCCTAAATCTCCCTTTAGTTTATGGCTAATGTAAAGAATTACACATCTATTGATTTAGCATCAAATGCATTGTTGCTAATTGGTGAAGAAACTATATCTTCATTTACAAATGATACAACAGCAGCCCTAGTAGCTGCAAATTTATACGATTTAACATATGAAAGTTTATTAACCTTACACCCTTGGCGGTTTGCTTCAACGCAAATAGTTTTGTCAAGGCTTACAAGTACACCAGTCAGCACTTGGAAATATGCATATCAATTGCCAGCTGATTTCTTAGTAGCACAGCATGTAGATAATTCAACTGATATGTACCAAATCTATACTGATAAATTATATTCTGACAATACAACAATCACATTAGATTACACATTTAAGCCAGATGAAAGTTTTCTTCCAGCTTATTTTTCAGAATTACTTGAGTATCGTTTAGCATCATTGTTTGCTATTCCAATTACTGAAAGCACTACAAAAGCAGAATATTATGCAAGTTTAGCTGCAAGACAGTTAACTAAAGCAAAAACAATAGATTCGCAAATGTCACCTTCTTCTGCTCCAGCTGGTAATTCTCCATTGATTAATGCTCGGTCATAATGCCTAAAGTTTCACTTTCTCAAACATCATTTACAGCTGGCGAGTTAGACCCTCGATTAGCAGCTCGTCATGACTATGATGGTTACTACAAAGGCGCAGAAACTTTAACTAATGTTATTTGTTTAGGACAAGGTGGTGTTGCAAGAAGAAGCGGTATGAAATATGTTGATTCCGTAAGTAGTAATGGCTATCGACTTGTAACATTTGAATTTAATACGACACAGACATATTTATTATTTTTTCAACATCTAAAAATGTATGTCTATAAAGATGGTGTGAAACAAGAAAACTTTAATGGTGGTAGTGACGATTTCATAGTAACACCATTTACATCAGCTCAAATAAGAGAGATAGGTTTTACGCAGTCAGCTGATACATTAATTATATGCCATCCATCTCATAACCCTCAAAAAATAGTAAGAGGTAGTTCACATTCGACGTGGACAATTTCAGCAATAGTTTTTAAAAATCAACCAACTTTTGATTTTGATGGAGGTTATGAAGGTAAAAAATATACGCCAACATTTACTTCTGGTGGTGTAAATCAGCATTATCTTGGTAATACAATGCAAATAACACAAGAAAATATAGGTAATCAGTCTACAACTTATAACTTTGCCAATAGCACGCATCTTGGCGGAATAATAGAATTTAATGGCGGACTTATAAGAATTACTAACGTCAGTAATAGTAATGTATTTGAAGGAACATTATTAAAAGAATTTCTTAATGCTGATACTACTGACGGGCCTGATGTAAATATAGAAAACCCAGTGTGGACAGCAGCTCGTGGTTATCCAAGCACTGTGACGTTTCATGAAACAAGGCTTTGGTTTGGTAATTCAACCTCAAAACCTCAAACATTATGGGCTAGTGTTATTGGTGATTTTTTTAATTTTGATAGAGGCGTTGGAGCTGATGATGATGGTATAGATATTACATTAGACACCGACCAAGTTAACGCTATTCATCATATTGTTTCTAGTCGACATTTACAAATATTTACATCAGGTGGTGAATTTTATATTCCAGAGTCACCAATTACTCCATCAAATGTTCGTGTTCCAAGACAAACAAGATTTGGAGTTTTAAAAAATGTTGCCCCTATTACTGCTGATGGCGCAACCATGTTTATTCAAAGGAACGGCAAGCAAGTGCGTGAATTTAATTTCACATACACTGAAGCGTCTTATGTCTCCTCTGAGGTGAATTTGCTTGCCCCTCACATAACAAACGCTCCAGTTGCTATGGCAAGTCAAACAGGTGACGTAAACAACGAAGGAAATTATATATATGTAGTTAATGGTGATGGCACTGTTGGTGTATTTATTTCAAACCGAGATGAAAAAGTTATGGCTTGGACAAAGTTTGTAACTGATGGCACTATTTTAGATGTGGCTGTTGTTGAAGATTTAATTTATTTTTATGTAAGAAGAGTAGATGGAAGTGGAGACAATGCAGAATTTATTGAGGTTTTAGACCCACTTTATCATACTGATAATTCTATTAAAATTAATATAGGAAGTACTTTAACTAAAACAGTTTCAGGTTTAACTCATTTAAATGGTATTTCTTGTCGTGTTCGAAATAATAGTTATTTATTGCCTGATGCTACTCCATCGTCAGGAGTTATTACTTTAGCAATAGCTGATTTTAATTTAATTGAAGTTGGTCGTAATTTTGACAGCACTATTAAAACAATGCCAGCCAATGTTAATATGCCTACTGGTACAAACGCTACTAAGAAAAAGAAAATTTCAAGAGTATCACTACAACTTTATGAATCTTTAGGTGGTGAAATTAATAATAAAAAAATACCATATGTTCGCCTTGGTCAACAAAATCTAGCTAATAACCCTCCAGCTCCTTTTACTGGAATTAAAACTCTCCCACTATTAGGTTATACAAAAACAGCACAGGTTACAGTTACGCAAACTGACCCTTTAGATTTTACTTTATTGGGTTTAACAATTGAATTACAGGTGACAGGATAATGGAAATAATTGGAGCAGGACTTGGACTAGCAGCATCAGGCCAAGCAGCAAAAGCACATAAAGAAGCTGGTCGGGCAAATGCAGTAGAATTAAGAGACCAAGCAAAGCAAGCTGAAAGTAAAGCAAAAGGCGAAGAGCTAATACGATTACAAAATTTACGTCAAGCTCTATCTACGCAAAAAGCTTATTGGGCTGCTGCTGGAATTGATTCATCAACAGGTTCAGCAACAACTATTAGTAATGTTTCTAAAAATAATTTTGAATTAGACCAAGGAACTGCTTTAATTAATACAAGAAGTCTTATACGTTCTTTTAATAATAAAGCAGAAAATTCAATCAAAATAGCTAAATATAAAGCTAGAGGTTCATTGCTTACAGGGTTTGCAAACTTTACTAGCGCTGTAGCTAATTCTGCCAAACCTACCTCTTCTTCTCGTTCTTCTGGTAACCCACACCAATAAAACTTATGGCATTTGAACAATACAAATTTACTCAAACAAGGCAAGTTCAGCCAGCTGATATGAGTGAAGCTCGTGTTTGGGAATCTCTAGCCAATACTATGGATAGGTTCTCAGCTCAAATAAGTTCTATTAATAATGCAAATTCAGCTAAAGCCAAAGGTGTTAGAAATGCTCAAGACTCATTGGATGGTATGCAAGCTGGTACTATTGCTGGTGGTAAAGGTGTTTTAGAGTTTATGGATGCTGGTAATGCCTACAATGATGCCTATAACAGAGGAATATCCGCCTCTTATGAAGCTGGCATAACAAACCAAATTAATGAAACATTATCTACTGCTTTACAAAACAATTTATTAAACCCTGATGGCTTTGCTACTGAGGCTTTAGCTTTAGATAAAGTTTTAACAGAAGGTAAATCTGATTATGAAGTTGCTGTAATAAGGTCAACTTTAGAAAGACTTTCTATTCAAGCTCAAACAACAATTAATGGCAATGTTCAGACTAAAGTTAAAGAAGGCCAAGTAGCTGAAATTCTTACAGCAAATAATCACAATACTACAGAAATGGAAAACATGGCATATCTCGGTGAAGCTACCGATGAAGTCATGGCAATTTATAATATAAGAAATGACAATGCAGTTGGTGCTAATTTAATTAGTGCGTCTTCTGTTGCTAAACAACAAGTTCTGTTAAAAGAGGCTTTAGCATTAAGAAGTACAGAAGGAGCATTTGACAGGTTGTTAGCAGAAGATGGTATTGCAGCAGCTACAGCAGCTTTACAAGAATACAAAGATGACCCAACTATCATTGATGCTCCATTAGCTAAAAATCAAAATCTTATTAACGAGTTAGACCGTAAAGTAGTTAACAGCCAAGCAATAGCTAAAATTGGAGTAGAGGCAGCAATCAAAGAATTAGAAGCTGGAAACTCTAACCTTGATATTACAGCTTTGGCAGCCACAGTTAAAGGCACATCATTAGAAGCTCCACTTATAAATGCACAAGCTATCTCAGAAGACTCAGCTGCGTTTAAAGGTTACAACTTTGTACAAATGGACATAGCAGAGCAAAGTGCTTTAAAGAACATTCCTGAAGGTACAGTAAAAGAAGCATTGCTTAAAAATTATGCTGAGATTCGTAAACATACTACAGATATGTTAAAAGAAGACCCTTACGCTTTAGCACTTGAAACAGGTGTTGTTACTGGTACTTCTTTTGATTTAGCTGACCCTAAGACTTTACAAGCTAGAGTTGCAGAAGCAGAAGCAGCTTCAGATTTCTATGGTGTCAAAGTTCCTCCTATGTCTCAAGCTGAAGCGGATGGCCTTCGTTATATTATTAATGAAGGCAATGTAGAAGACAACATGGCAGTGTTTCAACAACTTGCTACTGGATTTGGCTCTGAAACAGATGAAGTATATAAGCTAATGTTTACAGAAGGTGGCGGTGCTTTTGCTGCTGCAAGTGGCATGATGTTACAAGGCGATGCAGATACTACTAAATTAATTTTAAAAGGCCAAGACCTTATTAAAAATGACACATATCCAAACATATTAAAAACTGCTAACACTGAGTCTAGTGTTAATACACTTATTGATGCTGCGTTTGGCGGTGCTTATGTTGAAACACCAAATCATATCGAAATATTAAGAAGTGGAATAAGAGCAGCATATGCTCAATTAGCTGCTGAAAATGGAAACTATGATGCTACAGGTGGCATAGATGAACCAACACTAGAAAAAGCAATTGATAAAGTAACAGGCGGAATTGTTGAATTAGAGTGGAATGAGTCATCAGGTCTTATCGGAGGTTTTACTGACGCTAATTATTCTATAGAAGTGCCAAGAGCTGGAATGGATGCTGGTGATGTAGAAGATTGGATGGAGTCTATTACAGAAGCTGATATTGACTCTATGGGCGGTGTTGCCAATATGAAGTCAGCTGAAGTCGCTAAGATTGTAAATTTAGGCAGAGCTAAATTGCATTCTGTTGGTCATGGACAGTACACATTAAGAAATATGACAGGTAACTGGTTTACTACAGCTGGGGAAGATGAAGAGTTTAAGCCATTTGTATTAACTTATATTCCACCACCACCAGTATCAGCCAAGGTTGCTGTTGGGATAGACAAATACAAAGATATAGCTCCAGCTAAATTAATTTGGGAGCAAGTATTAGACAATACTGAGGTTAATGAAGATGACCCAATAGATGAGATGGAAACCAGTATTTTAGGTGATTCTGATTTTTTAAATTTAAGAGACTTAGCTGGTGAGCTAGAAGACCAATGATTAATTTTGACCAAGTAGGGCTAAAAAATAATTCAGACAAAGCTTTAGCTTCCGCAGCTTTAGCTGAGACAGACGACATTGCCAATATGGGTGAAGTGCTGTCAGCCAAACTTAACTACATAGTAAATGAAGATTTAGGTATTTCTAAATTTTTTACCCAAACAGCTGGAAGACGAGAGCAGTTTAAAAAGTTATATGACCTTACTGGTGATGAGAAATGGAATGTTAGTTTGATGAGTGAAAACTATTCTAATATTACTTACGACAGTGAGCTTGATTTAACGCCTGTAAAAACAAGAAGAAACCAAGACACTTATGAAGCCTCTGTTGATGAGATTAAAGCATTACAAAAACAATATCCTAATTCTGATATTTTAACTCCTGATGAGTTAGCTTTTTCAATTGCAGAAAGAGCCAGACTTAATAGAGAAGAAGTATCTCGTTTAGTATCACGCTCATCAAGTAATGTTGATTTAGTTTCTAATATAGTAAGTATGGGTGGTTATTTCCTTGACCCAGTAGTTTTAGCAACGCTTCCTTTTACTGGAGGAGCAAGTGTTGGTCGTGGAATTGTAGGCAATGCTTGGAGAAGTTTTAAGATTGAGACTGCTGTAGCTGGTGCTGCTGAACTAGCAATTACTCCTCAAGTTGCTGAATGGAAAAAAGAGATTAACAGTCCGTTCACATTACAAGATGCAGCATTTAGAATTATAGGTGCTTCAGTTGGAGCTGGAGTTGCTCGTGGTACTGGTAGTGTTGTTCTAGACTCAACTCAACTCTTTAGAGCATCAAGATTATTAAAGAAACAAGGCAACAACGCAGACGCAGCTATAGTAGAGAATTATGCCAAAGTAGTAGAAGGAGTAGAGCCTGAAGCACATAACGCTCATGTCCAAGCATTTCAAGCTTCAAGACAAGCATTTGAAGAAGGTCGTTTTATAGAAACTGCTGAGATTGAACGTATTTACGCAGCTCATGATGTAGCTGTTCCAGAAGCAGTAAGAACATATCATGGCTCAAAAGCTAAATTTGAAAAGTTTGACCAAAAGTTTATGGGTACTGGCGAAGGTAATCAAGCCTTTGGTTATGGACATTATATTGCTGAAAGTAGAAGTGTAGCTCAAGGTTACAAAGAAAAAATTGGTGGTGGCAGAATGTTTCAGGCATTAGAAATTAACGGTGAGTCAGCATCACGTTATTTTGATGTAGATGAATTCGCAGAAGACACACTAATAAAGTTACATAAAAATGATGGAGATGTAAAAAAAGTTAAACGTTTATTAAAACAAGCTAGTAAAGAAAATCCAATCAAAGGTTTAAGAGAGCGTGCAAAAAAACAACATACTTTTTTAACTAAATTTGCAAAAGAAAACAATATTACATTTAAAGGTAAAGGGCAATTATATGAAATAGATGTTCCACAATCATCTATCGACAAAATGATAGATTTAGACAAAACAATTGACATGCAAAATCCTTATGTTAAAGGCATTTTAGTAGACATAAGAAAAGAACTAGGTACAAGTTTCCAAAATGGCAAACGAGCTTATGAGGAAATTGTATTTGCTATGAAATTAAAAAATGTTAAAAATCCTGAAAAAGCTGCTAGTGAGTATTTGTTAGAAAAAGGAATAAAAGGCAACAAATATTTTGATGGTGATAGTAGGGCTGATAACACAGGTACTTCTAACTATGTGTTGTTTGACCCAGAAGATGCCATTATTGTTTCAAGAAATGATGAAATCTTAAAACAAATTAAGACACGCAATGTAGAACTACGTTTAGATAAGACTGAGTTAGATGACTTGTCTAAATCTCAAATTCAAGACGTTGAAGAAATGATTAATGCTGATGATGGCATGTTTTTGGAAGTTCCTTCATTCAAAACAAATGATGCAACTGGCGAGTTAGAAATATCTACTAGGCCAGCTAAAGAAGTGTTTGAAGAAATAGACAATCAAGACAAGGCTATGGATGACATATTTACTTGCGTTATGGGAGCAGCAGCATAATGGATAAGTGCATATTAACTGCTTTAGACGCTGGAAAAATTTCTAAAGAAGTGGCTCAAGAACTAGAAAGAGATATTGAACAATTTGTGCAGCACATGAATACAGGTGTTGGTGTTAATACAAGAGCTGCTCGAAAGCACGCCATTAAGAAAACATTAGAACAAAAGAAATTTCAATTGGCTAAAGATAAAGCAAGAGCAGCAAGTAATGCCTTAAAGAGAGCTGAAAATTTAACACAGTTTAATGCTCATCCAGAAAGCAAAGCCCAAGGTCTTGTCACTATGTTAGTTAAAGACCTTAAAGGAAGAGTAGCTGGAAACAATGTTTACTATAAAGCTAGAGGTTTAGTCGGTGGCTTTCATTCGCAAATTGCTGATGTAATGAATGATTTAAGAACTAAAAAAGCGGGTCTTACACAAGATACAGAGTTAGCTAGAAATATGGTGTTAGAAATATCAGGCAAAGACACAGGCAACGCTCTTTCTAAGAAACATGCTAAGTCAGTTATTAAGATGTTTGATTCAGTTAGAGAAATGTCAAACGCAGCTGGCTCAGATATACGCAAATTAGAAGGTTGGTTTCCACACAAATGGAATGCTGAAAGAACAGCAGCAGTTACAAAAGAAGTTTGGGTTAAAGAGATGTTTCCTTTAATGGATAGAGTTAAGATGAAAAATGACTTAGAGCTTCCGTTAAATGATACTGAGCTACGTGATTTGTTGGCAGCTTCTTATGACACCATTACTACTAATGGCATGAATAAAGTTCAAGCTGGAACAATGGGCAAAAGGTCATTCGCCAATAGACATCAAGAACATCGAGTTCTTTTATTTAAAGACCCAGATATGTGGATGAAGGTCAATGATAAGTATGGTGAAAATAACTTCTATACGACCATTACAGACCACATAGAAGGCATGTCTGTGGAGATTGCTTTACTTGAAAAGTTTGGCACTAACCCTGAACTTGAATTTAGATATTTTATGGACTTAGCGAAAGCAGAAGAAAAAATTAATAATAGAGGTAAAGTTAAATTTAAAGATGGATTAACTACAGGTTTTGCTGAAGCTATATGGAACGTAACAACTGGCAAAGTTAATCAAACTGGGATGCCTTGGTTGGGCCTTAGATTGCAACAATTTAGAGCTTTACAAGTGGCAACAGATTTAGGAAGCGCAATGCTTTCTTCAATTGCTGACTTACCTTCTGTAGCAGTTACTGCAATGTTTAATGGCTTACCTGTAGCTAGAGTTATGAAAAAATCTGTCAAGGTTATGGCATTAAATAAATACAAAGTACAAGCTATTAGACAAGGATTAGTAGGAGATGCTTTTACTTCTAGAGCAAGTGGTTTAAATAGATTTTCTGATGTCAATGGTGAAGATTGGTCTACTATTCTTGCTGACTTTACACTAAGAGCTTCAGGCTTATCACCTTGGACTGATTCATTAAGAACAGCTTACGGAATGGTTGCATTTGAAATGATTGCTGATATGTCTACTAAAAATTATGGTCAGCTATCTAAAAGTTTTAAAGCTGGCTTAAAGCGTTACGATATTGGCCCAGAAGATTGGGATATGATTCGTGATACTGGTATGGCAAAGTTTGAAGGTGAAGATTATTTTGCTTTAACAAATATGACAGATAGGACTGATATTAGTGCTGATGTTGCCAATAGATTAAACGGTAAAGTTCAAAGAATGATTAACACTGAGATTGATTACGCTGTGTTAATGCCTGATGACAGAATGAGAGCTATTGTTACAGGTGGAAGAGCGAAAGGAACTGTTGGCGGTGAAATCTTTAGAAATATTTTTATGTACAAAACCTTTCCGATGCTTGTAATAGCTAATCATTTATACAGAGGTTTTACTCAAAACGGATGGAAGTCAAGAGCTTCATATTTAGCACAATTAACTGTTGGCTCAATTATTTTTGGTGGCATGGCCTTACAACTTAAAGATTTAGCTAAAGGTCGAGAATTAAGAGATATGTCAACACCTGAATTTTGGGGCGCAGCTTATATGCAAGGTGGCGGTGCTGGAATTTATGGTGACTTTTTGTTTGAAGACCAAAACAGATTTGGTGGTGGACTATGGTCTACATTGGCAAGCCCTATGATTGGAACTATAGAAGATATTGGAAAACTAACAGTTGGAAACATACAAGATAAAGGAAAAAACATGGGTAGAGATGTTGGTGAGTTTGTAGCAAGACACACTCCAGTAGCTTCATCTCTTTGGTACACCAGAGCTTTACTAGAGCATGCTTTGTTTGATACGTTACAAAAGATGATTGACCCTAAAGCTGAAAAAAACTTTAACAGAAAAATGAAGTCTAGGAAGAAAAACTATGACCAAGGGTATTGGTGGAAGATGGGAGAACTTACTCCTGAATTTATGCAATGAGAAATATAGGACAATAACATGGCAAATATATTAATTGGAGATATAACTCCTAAAAATCAATACACAGCTTCAGCTAATCAGACAGTGTTTGCTTACAGCTTCCCCATCTTTGCTGATGCTGATATTAAAGTTTATGTAGGTTCTACACTTAAAACTTTATCAACTCATTACAGTGTTTCTGGTGCATTAAGTGCTAATGGTGGAAATGTAACGCTAGGAACTGGAGCTTCAAACGGAGACATAGTTACTATTTATCGTGATATGGCTGTTTCAAGAACGTCTGATTATCAATCAAATTCTTATTTTTTAGCTGAAACTCTTAATGATGATTTAGATAAAGTTGTTCTTATGGCTCAACAAGTTGAAGAACAAGTTAATAACGACACAATAAAAGTGCATAAATATGATGTAGCAGCAGATTTAACGCTGCCATTAGTAGCTGCTAGGAAAGGAACAGTTTTAGGTTTTCATGCCACAACAGGCGCACCAGAAGCTGGCCCTACTATTGCCAACGTCAATTCTTTAAGTGCCATCACTGCAAACATTAATACGGTTGCTGGCATAGCTAGTAATGTGACCACAGTTGCTGGTATATCGGCCAATACATCGACAGTTGCTGGAATATCGGCAGCAGTATCAACAGTTGCTGGTATCTCAAGTGCAGTATCAGCAGTAAATTCTAATGCTTCAAACATTAATGCTGTTGCAGCAGATGCTAGTGATATTGGGGCTGTTGCTGGCAAGGCCACAGAAATTGGAAGATTAGGAACTTCTGATGCCATTGCTGACCTTGCTTTATTAGCTACGAATGCTGTCGTTGCAGATTTAGCAATTCTTGGAACTAATGATGTGGTCGCAGATATGGCAATTCTGGCAACCTCAGATGTCGTAACAGACATGAATGTTTTGGCCACCTCTGATGTTGTCACAGACATGAATTTGCTGGCAACTTCCACAGTAGTTGGCAATATGAATTTGCTCGGAACAGCAGCAGTGGTTGAGGATATGGGAATTCTTGCAACGTCCGCAATTGTTGCAGATTTAGCTTTATTGGGTACGTCAGATGTTATTGCAGATATGGCTTTATTAGCCACGTCAGATGTGATTTCAGATATGAATGCGCTTGCAACTTCAGACATCATCTCAGACTTAAATACTTTAGCAACAAGCGACATCGTAACAGACATGAATTTGCTGGCTACGTCTGCCAATGTGAGCGCTATGGGTACCCTAGGAACTTCGGCAAACGTCACAGCAATGAGTACAGTTTCAGGAGCAATAGCAAACGTCAACACTACAGCCTCTAACATTGCTGGTGTTAACTCTTTTGCAG
>Ga0115001_10002322_pt1 | contig 14585 bp, 11 predicted proteins | sample ArcticOcean_MG_C_12_FD_89869 | JGI IMG/M metagenome (GOLD analysis project Ga0115001, IMG submission 89869) | Marine microbial communities from western Arctic Ocean - ArcticOcean_MG_CB8_130 | ecosystem: Environmental > Aquatic > Marine > Oceanic | place: Arctic Ocean: Canada Basin | collected... | reverse complement strand
GCGATTGCTGTCATTATGTCCAATAAATAAAACCTTGTTTTTCCCCTTAGTAATAATGGCACACAGTCGATGCTTGTTTTCGCATTTCATATGAACCTCTTGGCACAAATGATCCATAACCAGCGCACGATGCTTGTCGACCGTTCGCAGCGACATAATGTGGTCTTGTTGTTACTTGTGTTGTTGTTGTTAGTGCTATTATTGTAGTAAAATATAGTACGAATACTGTTTAAGTAATCATAATAATATACATACAAAACAAATCAAATTGTGTATGTATTTCTATTAACAGTGTAATTAAAATATAAAAATATAAAATAAAAACATTTTCGTTTAAATGATTTAAAACTAAATATAATATTATTATACATAATAAAAATGGGGAATGTAATGTCTGGTAATCAAGAAACAAATGAAGAACAACAACAGCAACATCAACAACAACAGCAACAAGAAAGGCAACAACAATATTCAGTAGATAAAATGGAATATGAACAATACAAACAACATCAACAAACACGCGAACAACAATTTTTACAACAGCAACAGATGAATACGACTAATAATACTCAATATAGTAATCAAATGAATCAAACCGTATCACTACGCCAACAAAAACCCGAACATACGCCGTCACAATTTATTAATCGACCACAGCCTTCAAGCACAACTGTAAATAGTATTATGAATCAATCGTATAATCGCAATGATTTGAGTAGTGAAATGAATGATCGCCTATACAAAGAAAATACTTCGCGAAATTATGAAGGTCGCATGATACCGGAAATGCAAACACGCCATGATGATACTGCCGTATCGACACAAAATAACCAACAACCGCAACAGCAACAGCAACCACAACAGCAACAGCAACAACAACCACAACAGCAACAGCAACAACAACCACAACAGCAACAGCGACAAATACAATCTACACAACCAACAATGTCATCTAATAATTTATTAAGTAAATTACAAAATATAACGCAAACAAAACCTCAACAGCAACCATCCACACAAGCATCTACTCAGAAAAAGACAACACCACAATTACAACAAGTTCCACAACAACAGCAAATGGCAGTATCTATTAATAAAGATGTGTTACAGCAAATAGATCCCTTTAATTTAATGAAACGCGAAAAAATGAATTTAACACAGTTAAAAGAAAAATATAAAAAATTAATGTTTACACATCATCCTGATAGAGGTGGTACGATCGATAATTTTAACACATTAAATGAAACCATTATTAATATTACAAAATTACAAACATATTACAAAAACAATCAAACTCACAATTCACTTAGAAATAGTTTTAACAAATCAAATGAAACGAGTCAAAAAACATCGAATGTGACTATGGGTAAGAAATTTTCTATTGATAAATTTAATAAAATATATAATACAAATAAAATTGATTTTAGAGAAGATGAAGGATATGGTTCATTAATGGGAAAAACCTCCAAAACTCGCGAAGATATAAATATATCACGATTAGGTAGTGGAAAGATATCACGAGAACATTTTAATAGAGAGTTTGGTAACTATAAAAAAAAGGTATTAGGTGATATTGAAGTGCGACAAAATACCTTACCTGAACCAACCAATTTAAATAGAGAATTAAACTATAAAACCTTAGGAGATAACAAAAAAAACTTTACGAATCAAAAACACGGTTTTACAGACTATAAACAAGCTCATATTGATAACTTTTTAATTAATACCAATGGAGCAAATATGAAACAATACAAATCGGTAAAAGAATTAGAGGGAGAGCGTTCAAGAAATATGACATTAACAAAAGAAGATGAATTAATAATACAACAAAGCAAACAACAAGAAGAGGAAGAAGAAGCATACCGTAAACAATCTCTTTTACAAAGAGATAATTTAATGTATGATAATTTTAAAAAATTAAATAAAATGTTATTAGAATAATAGTATAAGTATAGTATAAGTATTAGTATACTTGTTATACATTTTTAATAGCACTAAAAAAAAGTAAATTGAGTTTTTTATTAGGTAAATCAGGAGTTTTACTTGGTTTTTGTAATATTAAATAGTATGAATCACCCAATGAACCAACACCTGCTGGCGTGAGTTTAACTCCAGTCAAATAATAATTATAATTATTATACGAACTAAATAAACGATTCGAAAAGGGTTTAAGTTTTAAATAATTTTCCTCATCTACATAAAAATATATCATCGTCCCGGCGACGCCAACACTTTGTATATATTTTTTTTGATTTAAATCAAATATAGGAGAAACTGAAAAAATATAATATTGCTGATGATGTCCTGTAAATGTAGGTGAATCATTCGTAGGACTAACGATTTGTATTGGGAGAAAGTTATAATAGGAATGAGTAGCACGTATAATATCACGCATATATACGGCATCAACGGTTATAATAACATTATCGTCATCTGTCCGACCAGCTATAATATTTCCACTTATATCCAAGCCATTATTAATAAAGTCGAATAAAATAGTTTTCGAACGTATATATATATCGGTAAAATCAGTAACACTTTTATATATAGCATTAAACATATTTTTTAAAAATATATTTGATCCTACACTATTTGGTGCTAAATTATTTCCCTGAGCATATATGTCCGCTTCATATAACACAAAGGGTACTAATGGTGTATATTCTAATAAATCATGTGATAATAGTAATCCACTAACATCGTAACTATTAAATAAATTTTTATCAATAGCACATATATTTTTATTGTTATAATCTTTTATATATTTTCGTATCTGTTGTCCAGAAGATATGGTATTATTTTGTAATCGACTATTGGCAAAATAAAAATAAGAATTATTTTCTATAATACCAGAGGTTGTTTTACCTGCTATAGAATTACCATAAATATCTGAATAATGAATAATAGGTGCTATTTTTTGACTATAATTAGGCGTTAATTCTGAACATTTAAAAAATTTCCCCCAATGAATTCCACTAACAGTATAACCCGATTCTTCATATGCGACATAATTATCTGGATTATAGATATCATATGTATTGTATCCACTGGGGCCAGAACCATCTATATTTGTTACATACAATTGATTTTGATTTTGATCTAAATTACATAATAAGCGCATTAATTCTAAAAATTCTATACTTAGTTGGTTCATAATTTCACCTGAAATAGAACAATCAGTTTGTTCTGGTCTATAATAATTTTGTAAATCAGTACTATCAACAAAACGAGCAATCACATCATTTATAATAATAGAATGATAATGTAGTATAGTATGTTTTCGAATAAATTCAAATATAATTTTAGCATTAGAACCATCATTATTAATTGCTGGTGCAAATAACGTTTGGACAAAGGGACTATCGCCTAAATAATTACCACTAAAATCCACATAATTATAACAAAAATCAAACATAGAATTGTGAAATCTCTGATACATTATATTTATTTTTTTTAAAATATAATTCCTACCATTACGAGGGTCGATCATAGTTCCACTGATCGATTGTGAGGGAGGAATATATAATTTAATATCTTTACCTGATATATTTGTAGCATATGTAGTGCCACTAGCGGTTATTGAATCATATATATTTCCCGTATCAAAATAGTTTTGATTATGAAAATCACCATATATACCTGTAAGTTCTAATGAAGGGTAATTTGTAAAAGTTATGTCATTTAAAATAAATTGTAACATATAAATATAGCCTTGTGGAATTTTTAAGTTTATATTATTTTGAATATTTTTGCTATAATCTACAAGATCATTTGTATAGGCGGGTAAATTATTATAATGAGGGTGGTCGATTTCTGTAAATTCTTTATATAATAAACCAGAACTTGAGGTGTTTAATCCTGAAATATTTTTATAATAGAGTTGATTTATACCACTTGGATCTAATCCGGAAGGTCCTAACGGATAACTAGACAGATTTACAATATTGTTATAAAAAGTATGTTCGATTGAACTATAACTTTCAATATCAGGTTCGTCATTATATTCGATTTGATCGCCTTCATATGCCACAATATCCAACATATTTATTTCTACATAACCACCGACTCGTGTAATTTCTATACCAATGATAATGTTCGTATCTTCTAAAAAATATTTAACAAAAAGGGTGTCGTCCTGAGCTGTTTTAATATCACTACTAGTAAAGCCAAGATTAGTTATTTCCGTCAATTGGTTACCAGACTGTTGTTTAAATAATTTAATGTTTATTCCAGAAAAACTTGTAAAGTTGTATTTTATAGCAAGAGTTTCATAACGATTAATATATAATTCAGGAGAATTACGTATATACAATATATCATTATTCGTTTCACTGGACTTCAAAGATGGTGGATAATATATATATATTCTATTAGCGGGACTAACACTAACACTAGGCGGTCTAAATGTTATATTTTTATATTTGGTATAGAGATAATTTATATTAACGGAATTATCAGCATCTTCGAATAATTCAAAACGGGTTATTCGTACCCGTTCGCGGCGTGGAATATTAATATTTATAGACATATATAATTTATTTCTATAATATTAATATAAAAATATACAATAAAATAAACAATTAAATATTAAATATTAAATATTAAATATTAAATATTAAATCATAAAGGAAATATAATGAATACCATTAATGAATACCATTAATCAAAATTAATCAAAATTAATCAAAATTAATCAAAATTAATTATAATAGTTTTTTTTTCAATTTGTAAATGTTTTATATTATGTTCCACTTTTTCGACGTCTGTATTTGCTATAATATTATATAATATATATTTTTCGCCTCGTAAATATTTTTCTTTCGATACAATATTATAATTAAAATGTTTTAATATTTGTCTTAAAATAGTTACAATGTTTTTTTCATTTAAGTCATTTAAATATGTCCGTGCTTTACACGGTAAATAGTACTCTTTTAATTCATCGGTAATTGTATTTAATTTTTGTACGCTATTTAGGCGCACAATATCTTTTCGACAAAAGGATACTTTACTAAACAAATCTTTAATATCAAAACATAATAAGACTTTATTTAAAATTTCTTTAGTAGGTATCTTTTTGAAAAGTTGATTTTTTGGCATTTAATATATAAAGATATTTTATTATTTTAATAAAAATCTTATTATATATTAAATGGTAAAAAAATATAGTAAAAAAAATAGTAGACGTAAACGAAGACATTCCAGAAAAAAGTCAAAACAATCTAACAAAGCAAACAAAGCAAACAAAGCAAACAAAACAAACAAAACAAACAAAGGAGGTGCTTTACATAAAGACACAGTATCGTTACGAGAGGCCGTCGCTATATTAAGAACCTATTATGAAAAAAATCTAGTGTGATCTATCATGATTAAGATGTAGCAACTTTTAATGTAATAGTATTTAATTTATTTTTATTATTTGTTACTATAATATGTGCTTTGTATTTTGTATTAGGAATTTTAATTGTACCCGACCACGGCTCGCCCGAAATTTTAAATGTCTCTAATTGTATAAAAATATCTACAATACCTTCATCGTCGGATTTAAATCCATATGCTAAAAACTGTTCTTTCATTTCTTTTACTTCTTTTATTCTATCTTGTTCTGTTTTATATTCTACTGGTTGTTTTATACGATTACGCCTACTTTTTTTCCCCATAAATCTATATACTGTATTATACTATATATATATATATATATATTTTTATTATACTTTAAACGGCCACACACTTACACAATAGTAAGTAACGAACCCATTTTATTTTTAAGCTGGGTAATTTTATCTATATGAATCGATTTAATATAGTCCTTTATAGCAGCGTCATGTATACTCGGTAAAATGGGCTTACATTGATATAAATATCGATGATGTAACAAATCATAAGTAAAATCGGTAGGATAAAATTGTAAAATATCTATTCTGTTTTTTATAGATGTAATAAATGATGCGGGCATTAAATGAAAACTATATCGGGGCAATACAATGGCTAATTGCTCAAGAGGTTTATAAGGCGTTCCTAATTCGAATGGTGTTTTATAGATACGTTTGTTATTTAAATAGCCACAAATATCTTTTAAACATGGGGCCATTCTAAATTTATAATAATAGGTCCATGAAGGACAACCTTCTAAATAATAAGCTAATGTCCATTCTAATCCAGATATATAATTTTTACAAATTAAATCAATGAAAGATTTAGATTGCTGTATATTTTGAATATTAAAGTAATACTTATAATAATGATCTTTCCAATAGATACTCGTTAGATCAATAGGAAGAGTATGCTTATTATTAATTTTATGAATAGTAGGTAAATATTTTAAATTATTTAAAGCTTTATCTAATTTTGTTTTACAATCTCTATGATGGATATAGGTATTTTTATGTTTTTTTATTGTATGTTTTAAATACTCGTCTTCTCGATTAAATAATTGATTAAAAATTTGCTGTAAGAAATTATAATTAATAGAACCTTCTTTAACTAAATAGTTTTTTTTAATGGAGACTAAATTAGTATATATATGAATAATATCATCAATACTATTATTACCAATATCTAAATATAATATATTAGGTAAAAAGTCATTTCCCATTAGAAAACATAGTAAAACATAATCTATAATAATATTTTGTTTAAGTATATCAAAATCCTCTACTTCAATATATTGTGTAATTTCTTCAAATAAGTTATTTTTTAAATTTGTAATAGAGAAATATAATAAATGATCCATTTTCACTTTTCCAAAATGAGTCGCTTCGCGCAAAAGATAGATTTGAAACTCTAAACATAAGGATAACATAATAAGATCAGCATCTAAACCATATAATACGTTTATTGATTCGGGCTGTATATGTTCACGCATATAAGCTATAATTTTATGCTCTCCTTCTCCTGGACAACTACTGTCCGATAATTTAATTTTTATATTGTATTTTGTAGCAAGCGATTTTAAAATAGACGATTTTTGAATATATAAGGATAATTTTGTAAGAAACATGGTTCCTGGTGTTATAGCATTTGTATCCCACGTTCGCCCTTTATCAATACCATGTTTTTTATAAATATCTTTAACCAATAGTTTTTCTTTATACGAATGGTATCGACGATATCGTTGTTGTTTCATTTTAGCCCTCGGGGCAACTCCGTCAATGGCAATATATACTAGTTTATTTGGTTTTGAAAAATCAGTTAGATATACAATATATTCGACCACTTTATTAAACATTTTTAATTCTAATTGGGTATACGTTGTTAGATCTTCATTAATATTATTTTTATTTGATTTATAATCGTTATAATGTGTTTCAATCAATTGAGGAAAGGCCGATGTAATTTGGGCACAACAAGGATGAATTAAACAATTAGCATCTAAAAACAAATTATTAATATTTGATATATTATTTTTATCTGTTTCGGAAATAGTACATTGATCAGTATGTTTATGCTGTTCACTTACTATATCTAAAATTAAATTAGAATATTTTTTTGTAATCCATAAAAAATATTTAGGTATGCCCATTTAATTAATACTATATATGTATGTTTAACTAATTATTTAAATATATAAATAATTATTTAAATATTTATTGTATCAAATTATATAAAATAAATGAGGTGACTTACTGTAAAATTTCCTCAATTAACATCTTTTTTGTTTTTTTCTTTAATCCACTTACATACAAGTTGATATTTTTTTTTTCGGCAATCTTTCGTATTTCAGTTACTTTTAATTTATTATATGCTTTAACTGTTTGACCGGGAAAAAGTATATAATCACCTTGATTAAACTCTTTGACATATATAAGTTCATCATTATACGAATGTGTATCTATACATACTGTATCTTTATTTTGAGCAATAACAATATGTATTCGATCTTGTTTATATTCATTAAAATAGTGAACAAAGATACCATCAATAATATATATAAAATTTACATTAAAATAATCACCAAGATAACGGTATAAATGAATATACTGAATATCCTTATTATTAAATAAGGAATTTTGGAGTAGTGTTTTTTTAAGGGATCGGATTTTATTATAGTTAAACTCTTTATATAAATTGTGTGTATCTAATTCAACGGCTAATTTATATTTTAATGTTCGAATTAAATCTTTTTTTAAATGATCCTGTGTATGGATAAAATTACTATCAATACATATTAAAAATGCATATATCATATACTCTGTTTGTGTTATACTATCTAATATAATTGTCTTATGATTTGATGTATATAATGAACTGTATGGGATAATGTTATCCTCGTCACTTTTTTTTTTAACATGTGTGGATGTGGGTGTAGATGTGTGTATGGGTGTGCGCGTAGGTGTACGTGTAGGTGCACGCGTTGTGCTATGTGTCGTATTGTGTGATGTACGTGTATTTGTTTTTAACATTCTTTGCCTATTAATATTATTGGATGATTTTACATTAAAAGTAGACTGTACTACACGTGTTTTAAGAGTGTGAATTTTTTTTTGAACAAATATATTATTTTTTTGGATTTTTAATAATGTATCAATTGTAGGCTGTGGCGAAGATACATGGTCGCGAATAAATGACACTAAAAAAGATAATTTTTTATTTTTAGCTACAATATCAAACATGGTATTATTTAAAATTTTAATATAATTAGTTATATCAAATTTTATTTAAATAAAAATAAAACAATCATAATAAAATTATGATTGTTTTATGAGTGTTTAATGTATCGAATGATTATACATACTAATTATATATAATTATCATGTGATAAATATTCTCTAAACGTCAATGAATATCGCATACCTTTATTGGGTTCCTTATTAATTTGATGTGTCCAATGTTTTTGACTTTCGCCTGCCATAATAAATAATGACCCAGGTTCAAGGGTAAATTTCATATGTAAATGTTTGTTTTTTTTATCTAATTTAGACATTTTTTTGTTTGAACTACCATTATACAACACTCGTTTAAAAATAATTGTTCTAGGTGATCCAAAGGAAATATTCATAATAGTAGGTGTATAGCCAAATGATTGATCGGTATCTCTATGGGCACTAATGTATTGATTTCCATCTATATATTTTTGAATTAATACACTATTTAAAGAAGGAATAGAAATACCCAAATCGTTAAAATTATATTCAGTCAGCGTATCATTAATTTTTTGTTCTAATGTAGTTAACGTACGGTCGTATATAAAGGAATCCCATCTTTTATAATGTACCTTCCATGTAGGACAAAAGTAAAGCATATTTTTCTGATACCATTTTTGATGTCGTATAATAGAACTTTCATTGTAGTTATAATTAGCATTAAAATCATTCATATTAGCTAGCCATACGTCATATTTATGTAATTCAGCCGTTTTAATAAAATTTGGAAGATAGTAAAAATAACTATGATGATTATTTTTCTCTTTAATATCTATAAATTGCATAATCGTTATATGATCGCTGTATGATAGTTATATGATTAATATGCACATATTAATTTAACATATAATATCAAATTTATTTATTATGAAAGTATATTACAATAATATTAAAATAATATTAAATGTGATATATATATTTAAACATAATAATAGTATGTATCATAATAGATGGAAATAGTAAACCCCATTACAACCCACCTAAATGATATTATACGTTATTCTATAGAGGATATAAACAAAATAGAAACAGAAATCGATACTATTTTAGATCAAGACATTATTAATAAGTTACTTGAAATTAAAAAAAATAATAAATCGTTTACACATCTTAAACCTGTAAAGTTAAAATATAGCATGATTACAAAAACCGCGGAAACGTGGAAACAAAATAAAAAGGATAAAAATAGAGAGGAAGAGCATTTTATCGATAATATACATTTAAATTTAAATAAGTTATCGGGTAAATTATATACAACCATTTCTAATAAAATTATAGTTACCTTACGCGAATATGGTTTAGAAAAGGCGCGGAAAATAATATTAGACTTAATTTTTAATAAATCTATAACTGAAAAGCAATTCGCAAATTTATATTGTAAATTATGCTTACAATTAATAGAATTATATGATAGTAGTTTTAAAACCGACATTTTAGAAAAATCGGATACCTATTATAGCGAGCATGTTAAAACAGTTTTTATTAAAAAAGAAAATATTACATATGATGAATTTTGTGATAATAATAAATTAAAAAAAAATATAATAGGTATTTTTATATTTGTAGCGTATTTATATATTAATGATATTATATCAAGTGAAATTATATTAAAATATATAGATAGCTTATTTACTTCTATATATAATAGTAAGGAATATGATGTGGAAATATACTGTATATGTGAATTGATACCTATTGTGGGTAAAAAAATAGAACAAGATTTATCACAAGATGATTTTAGTGAAGATTTTAATACCCTTATTGTCGATAAATTACGTATAATTACTCAAGATAAAAAAAAATATAAATCAAAATACAGATTCTTAATATTAAATGTATTAGATTTACAGAAAACTAATTGGGTTCATAAAAAAAAATAATAAATGTATCTTTATTTCACGATCCTGCTGCTGCGCCTGTTGCTGGTGGTGCTACTGCTGTTGCTGCTGCTGGTGCTGCTGCTGTTGATGTTGGTGTTGATGTTGGTGTAGTCGTAGGTCTTGCGTATGTTGTAGGGGTATATCCCAATGCCCTGTAAAAGTCTTGAATCCAGCTTGCATCTTTATCTTGTTTAGCTATTGCTCCCAAATAAGAACCACTAAATGGATTGCTACTATCAGTACTACCTGTTTTACCTTTACTAAATTTATTAATCAAATCAGCAACAGCCTGTTTATCAACCATACCGCCACCATTATCCTTAATATATTGTTCTACAAGTGTTTTAACTTCTGCTTCTGTTAGTTCGTCCGATAAGGTGCCTTTATGTATGTAATCTTTCATGTTAACTTTATTTCTAGGAGCAATGGACGATTTCAATACATAATCGCTCATATCAGTTGGAGGAGGACATGCGGTAATAGCAGATTTAAGAATATATTTATCATCAACACTGCGCTTACGGCGTATTTTTTTATTATTGTTTTCTAAATTATTTAAAGTGCGGTCTTTTAATTGATTTGTACTTTGTTGTAATTTTAATAATAAATGACGTATATCATGGTTATCTTGATTATGAATGGAAGATAAATCATTATTATGATTGTGTCCGCCTCCTCCAGCTTGGGTAGTGGTTGGCGCTGTAGCAGCAGCAGCAGCAGGAGCAGGAGCAGCAGCAGCCGCAGTAGCCGCAGTAGCCGCAGTAGCCGCAGTAGCCGCAGTAGCAGCAGTAGCAGCAGCAGTAGAAGTATCCGCAGCGGGCCGGTTGGGCAGAAGAATTACATATGCTAGTGTTTCGAATGGTGCTGTATCTGCTGTTGAGGTACAACTTACGGTTACATTTCCGTCTGCTCCATGTGCGGCAAATCCTCCTGTAAGTGTATATACAGTGGAACCCGTAGAAATTCCGGAACCACCGACTGTGATGATAAGTTTTTGTCCTGTGCCTACTGTACTGATAGTGGGCACCGTAGGGGTGGTGTTGCCAGTTACTGTAACAGAAGGAGCAGTGCTAAAAACGGTTCTGTTCTTAAATAGAAATTCTACCGTATTGCCGGGATCTAGTGCGGTGGTATGTGTTACTGTTAATGTGGCACTTGTAGGAGTCTCTCCTGTTCGAATGCTGGAAGGAGTAAATACCATAAGAGACTTATCAGGATTAGAAGATGTCATCTTTGTAGCAGAAGCAGGAGCAGCGTCTGTAATCTTATATGTTAGTACCGTACCTTCATCGATGGGCTTTTCGTCTGCGGCCTTACTAGAAACATTGGCACTAATAGTGCTACCGCCAGCCCCATTTCTTTCAAGAAATCCGTCGTTGCCGGCTGCTGTGATTGTATATATTATTTGAACAGGCGGATTGGTATCGACTGCGGTGGCGTGAGTGAGTGTGAGTTTTTTGTCTAATATTGTTCCTGTTATGCCGCCGACGGTCGCACCGCTTTGAGCAATTACATTGATCGTGCCTGGTGTTGCTTTTAATGGGCTATTAGTGAAATCGAGAACAATAGTTTTAACGCCCGCGGTGGTATGTGTTAATGTTAATATCATACTGGTCGCCTGGGCTCCAGCAGCCATATTGTCTAAGCTCATAATATCTGTGCCGACGGTGTAATGTTCCTTTTCTGTCTTATATGTCCCTGTTAAACTTCTAAATAATTCAGTGGTTGAATTTGTAAATTTATCAAACGTATTATAGTTACGCAAGGATTCATTTAAAGCGGAGGTGAACATTTCTTTATGAGAAGCAGGTTTTTTAAATACGGCAATAACGATGATTAATAATAAAAAGAGAATTAAATATTTCATTAAATAACTTTAATATAGTATATATATAATATTTTAAATTTTATATATAATAAATTAATTTTAATAAAAATACATTAGTTTATTTTTTTTTAACATGTGTCATATTTTTAAGAGAATACATCACCTGACATTGATCTTCCAAGGGATCATATGCTTTAATATCATTTGGTGAAATATACCCTTTATTAGCGGTATTTCCAACCATACTTGTTGTGGTAGGTGTTCCCGTTGTAGTAGTTCCTTGATTATTCTTATCTTTATCTTTATCTTTATCTTTATCTGTCTTTTTATTTTTAGTTTGTTTTTTAATTTCTAATAATTTATATGTTTTTTTAGGTTTTTGTGTTTTAATTTTATCTAGATTACAATTTAAAGAATCTAAATCATTGCCAAACATATTGACTAAATCATCACAATTGGGCATTTTTTGTAAAATGAGTTTATAGGCTTCTAACTCAATTAATGTTAAATCCTGTGGTTTTTCTACGGAAGGTAAATATTTTAATACTGATGTAAATGCATAAATCATATAATTGTGATACGCTGGTTTAAAATCAGATAAAAAAGGTTCTTCTAAAAATTTTTGACATTTATTGGTATATAACCATTTTTGTTTAGTTAATTCTATATCATTTATTAGTGTTAATATTTCATTATGATCTTTTTGATCCTTTTTATATGCTTCGGCGCTTTTTTTGTAATATTCCTCGTCTTCTTTATCAGGGTAATCCTCGTCGGTGATATATTCAAATTGTTTTGGATTTTCTAATTTCCACTCTTCATTGTTACTATCTTTATCATTTTTATATTCATAGGGAATGCTATTGGTTGCCTCATAGACATCAAAGGTATTTAAATAATCTATAACATCTTTTTTAGATATAGTTGGATAATTACTACTTGGTGATAATTCGGGAGGTATATCTATACTATTATCACTATCATCTACGCTGTTAATGATGCTATCAACTATATCTCGTACTTTTAATTCTTTTACGACAATATCTCTCTGTATATCTTCCGCGGAAGAAGCCTGACTCGTCGGCGTCGTTGTTGTTGGAAACAATGAATCACTTAATAATGTAAAAAGTAAATCTAATTCAGAGGTATTGGCATCGGCACCAGTAGCGGTCCCGGCTGGGCTCGTACTCGTCGGCGCATCGGTTCCAGCATTTTTTTTCCTATTTTCTTCAACCATATCCTTTAAAAAAGCCCATGACGATAAATCAGCTTTATTATCGGAATTTTTAATAAATTGTTTTAAATATTCATCACTACTTTTACCCCTTAATGATTTGAATAATCCCTTTTCATCTAATAATAATTTGAGATTTGTATCATCGTCTTGATTTAAATGATAATCAGAGTTTAAATGTTCTACATTAGAATGTGTTGTTATTTTCTCTGCCTTTTTTTGAATAGTATTTGTATAGTATATTGAAATAATAAAAATAAATACAATAATGAAAGTTGTAATAATAAGTATCATGTTATTAATATATTAATATATGGTAATATATTTATTTAATATTAAAATCAATTATTTTAAAGTATTAAAAAAAAAAAAATCTATAATTATAGTATTATGAGTCTTGTTTTTGATCATGCCTATTTTAAAGAATTACATAAGGATAATTATAGTGTAAAAGAAGGCACTGTTATTCTAACAGACGGTACATCTATACTTAAAAAAAATTTAGTTATTAAAGATAATAATAATGAACCTGGATTATTTACTGTTTATAGTCATACTTGTCATCACTGCCATACTATAAAGCCCGTTTTAAAGAAATTAAAGGAACTTTTATTAGATAATAAAATGGATAATAGTATTATATGTGGTACTAATATAAATAATAATGATAATAAAGAAATTATTGATATATTAAATATAGAAGCTGTACCCAAATTATACATTATAAAATCCAATGGGGAAATTGTACAGTTTAATGGTGATATACATTCTTCTGAAAGTATATTACAATCGATTAAGACCTATATTACAACATATGAAAATAGAGATGAAAATAGAGATGAAAATATAAATAAACTATCTATAAAAAAAGAAGCTAAAAAATCTAAAAAAAACAAAAAAGCTAAAAAAACTACAAAAGGTAAAAAATCTAAAAAATCTAAAAAAAGAAACACAGCTAAAAAAACTACAAAAGGTAAAAAATCAAAAAAAACTAAAAAAAG
>Ga0115001_10002319_pt1 | contig 14595 bp, 10 predicted proteins | sample ArcticOcean_MG_C_12_FD_89869 | JGI IMG/M metagenome (GOLD analysis project Ga0115001, IMG submission 89869) | Marine microbial communities from western Arctic Ocean - ArcticOcean_MG_CB8_130 | ecosystem: Environmental > Aquatic > Marine > Oceanic | place: Arctic Ocean: Canada Basin | collected... | reverse complement strand
GACCATCTCCTGTTTGATTTTGACCATGTACTAATCGTTATAATGCTCTCGTATCTTGTACGCAATACCCTCGAAATAGTAAAAGTGGTGACCAGCTTTACTATCGCGCATTCTCTCACTTTAGCACTTTCAGCTTTGGACATCGTTACTTTGTCTGCCGCTCCAGTAGAGGCAGTGATAGCTGGCAGCATCGTTCTGCTCGCTTATGAAAACCTGAACGGCAAAACTTCTCTGATCAAACAATATCCTTTTCTAGTCGCTTTCGCTTTTGGCTTGTTACATGGCCTAGGTTTCGCAGGAGCGCTCTCGGAAATAGGGCTGCCAGAAAGTGGCACTATAACTGCGCTGTTCTTGTTTAATGTCGGAATCGAGTTGGGTCAGCTAATAATTATTGCGTTAGTACTTACGGCACTTGCCGTGTTTCACGTGCGATACAACCGCCTTATCTACGAGACTCCAATCTATTTTGTCGGTTGTATTTCAAGCTTTTGGTTCTTCCAACGAAGTTGGCAGATCCTATCTCCCCTAGTTAGCTAATTTCTAAAGAAGACAGCAACAGGAAAACCAGTGTCCGCCGAAATTAGGTAGCATCAATAACGATAACCTGAGGGACTATACTCAACCGCGCCTGGAAATTTCATCTGTCGTGGTACGGTGTGTCCAACCAAAATTGGTGAGTCCACTGACGTGCCACGTGCATGGCTACGCATAAAGTCATTCTCTTCAGCTCGGGATGGAACTCCGCCTTGCAAGCATCGCTTCACTACTTCCGCTACTTCCGCTGGCTTATCGAGCTGCGGATAGTGCCCGGCCGTTGGCAGATACCACAGAGAACTTTCCACATCACGATCATTCAAATAAGTTTGCCAAACATGGTTGGCAACCCTGGCCGGTTGGCCCGCGTCCCTGAGACCCCATATATAACCCACTGGGACAAGGCTCCTTTTCAGGTTCTCCAGCCAACGATGTTCGTTGGCGGCTCGTTCAAGCAAGTATTTCCCGACATATAACCTCGCTCCAATGCCATCATTAAAAGCATGAATATCAGCATTAACGACTCGCCGTTCCGGACCGCTAGTGATTCTGGGTAGTGCCTTGAGTTCGGCAATTTGCTCGGGCCCCTCAACCGGATGAAGTAGCGGTGCACGATTTGCACCTAAGGTAGACAGGGGCAAATACATGCCAGAATTAGACATGAAGTGATAGTTGATCTCATATCCCGGGTCAGGGTTGTCCAAATAATTACCCAGGAACGCCAATCCTACACTCACCCCTCTGTCATGAGTAAACAGATGGAACTGCTGCCAGCCCAGAATATTCGTCACGAAATGATCAAGTAATTTGGCGTCATCCTCTAACATGTAGGAGTAGCTATTTTGTGGCTTGTCGGAAAAACCAAACCCCGGGAAATCCAGTGCCGCAATAAAGTAATCATCCTGCAGATAGGGAATCAATTCCGAGAAATCTATACTGCTGGTTGGATATCCGTGTACCAGTAGTAAAGGCGGATTGGATGGATTGCCGAAGGTACGATAGAAAACCTGTACTTCCTGATTGTTATTAAATTCAGTAGTGGAGGTCCATGGAAAATAACTTCCTTCTTCATGCCAGTTTTTTGCCAGCGAGGAATAGAATGTGAAATCTGTTGATTGCGCCAAGGCAGAAAAGGGAAATGTTGCAGCTCCCGCCGCCGCCATTTTTAACAGTTGTCTGCGTTTCATTGACTTGTGACTCCTAACTGGGTTGTCCAGGGTAGATTTATCAAACACTGCTCACGAGGGATAGAACGCAAAGCCGTCAGTTTAATTACCGCATCGATTATTTTTTGCATAGGCGCGGACAGCTGTAGAAAATAAATCTGTCCCCATTATTTTATCTCAGTACATGCCGCTCTAACATTTGTCGTCTAACCACCGCGCCGTAAACATTTCCATTAGCATCCACTCCAACACCCTCGGCACCCGAGTGATCGTCCCGCAGAGGTTCCATGTCTTCGATGAATGCAGTCACTGTTCCATCAACGGCTGAGCCGATACGAATACCCTTTCTTATTCCCATTAATTCACCCGCACCGGTGTCGGGTCCGGATTCCGAATCGGCCACATAAATTTTGTCATCAGCAGTAATGAAAATACCGCTAGGGCGACCGAACTGCCTCCATTCGTCTATAAAAACTCCCTCCTGACTAAAAATCTGTATGCGATTGTTGTCTCTATCGCCAACAAACAACCTTCCTTGGGAATCCATGGCTATGCTATGGGGTTCGCTGAATTCCCCTTGCCCTGATCCTTTGCTTCCCCATTGCTTAATGAACCTTCCCGTAGATGAATAATGCACAATTCGATTATTCATGCCACCCCGGTGGCTCTCGGCGACAAAGATGTCCCCGTCGTTAGGATCAACAACAACGTCAGTCGGATTGAAAAGAAGTCCCGGTGTTGATCCGCCCCGCGCTTGTTGTCCCAGCGTCATCAAAATCTCACCGTCGGGGCTGAACTTGAAAACCTGATGCCCAATGCTATCGTTACTGCGCGCGTCCGTGACCCAAAGATTCCCTTCATAATCCACCGTGCCGCCATGGGGAAAAATAAACAGTCCTGCACCAAAAGAATTCAGTAAATTACCGTCATAGTCATATTTAAGAATAGGTGCTTCGCTTCGACCCTCACAGGAGTTGTCAATGCAGCGGTGTATCACATAGATGAATTGACCATCAGGAGAAGGTTCCACGGCAGTAACTGCAGCCCATTTTGACCCTTGAGGTAATTCGCCCCAACTGCGTTGTGTCTCATAGGGCTGAGGCAAGTCATTGCGCACGCCGTGGGCAATGCTTGGCGCCGATTGGGATTGGGCGTGAGTGTGTATCCCCGTATCGGCAATGAGGAGCGATACCGCGAGTAGCGCTAGGGTTTTTATTGTTCTCATGAGTGAACCCAGTAGTAATGAAAATTAATAGGGACCGAAATTATTCAGCGTTGATTTAGCAATCAAGTTACTCACATCATTCTGATTGCGGATATTTCCGCAAAGCCATGCCTCCTGTGAGTGAGCCATAGATATTGCCATCACTATCAGCAGTAACTCCTTCCTGACTACCGTCGCTGTCGGTGTCCTCGATAAACAAAATAATTTCACCGTCTCTAACATGACCAACTCGGATGCCCTCTTCAAAGCCAGGATTAGATTGTGCTGTGTTTGAAGATGAGGAATCGGCGACATACAGCAGGTCATTGTCATCGATGAACATGCCACTGGGACGACCAAATTGTTTCCACTCATCGATAAATTTACCTAGCTGGTCAAAAATGAGCACTCTGCTATTACCACGATCACCAACAAATAACCTCCCTGCCGAGTCCATAGCAAGTGCGTGAGGCGTGTGAAACTGATTCGGACCGTCGCCAGCTGAGCCCCATGTCATGAGAAAGTCCCCACGAGAATTAAACTTTACTATGCGAGCGTTGGAGCGTGGACCATGCCCATCACCGACAAAAATATCGCCATTGGGTGCAACGAGAACTGCCGATGGCATATTGAATGTGTCCGGTCCGTCGCCGGGAATGCCGGGTTTGCCCAGGGTCATGAGCAGCTCACCTTCGGGGCTGAACTTGAAAACCTGATGGCCCTTACCTTCGCTAACAGTATCGATTTCACGTGAGCCAACATCATCCGTCACCCAGACATTGCCATCTCTATCCACAAACAACCCATGGGGGCGCTGGAAAAGATTTGCGCCAAAGCTGAGAAGGTGATTGCCCTCTCGATCGAATTGCATGATAGGAGCAAGATTTGAACCTCGGCAATCGGAGCCGCCGCAGCGATCATACACCCAGATAGAAGAGCCATCCGGGTGAATTGCCAGGCCTGAGGTGGCGCCGATTGTTCTGCCTGCTGGTAGTTTGAAAAATGTTTCGTCGAAGCTATAGTCTTCCTCAGCGACGAAACGGACGTCCGTAAGTTGAGAGAATGCAGTGACAGAAAAAACGAGCGAAAGCGCTGCCGCTAAAGTTTGCTGGATATGGACTTTGTTCAGTTTTGTCATAATCGTCTTGCTCGGCTGACGGTGAATAAAAACTGGGGAAGAGTAAGAATACAATACTAAATTTTTGCCGTAACCCGATTTATTGGTATTGGATCGAAGTACTCTGGCTATCTTTGATTGACATCTACACTAGTCGCAGGATTCGCATCATCACCGGGATCATGAAAGAACCCTGCTATTACGCTTACCGAAACTGCTGGGCTGGTTTCGGCTAGGCAGGCGATGACATGATTATCTGGATCATCATCACCGAGTGAGAGTGGAAGTACTAGGTCACCATTTTCAAGAAGGACCGACATAGCAGTTCGCTGCGCCTCGGCGAGATTAGCGCCCTGAGGTCCGGTAACTCCGCCTTCCCAGGTTAGCAGAATAGCCTGTGCAGTATCTTCATGGCATTCACCCTCGAGTCCTGATGCGCTGGGTGCAAAGCGTTCGGCAAAAACGAGACTGGGGCCGTCTTCAAGGGCTGTCACCTTTTCTCCTCTCAAGCCTATTAGGGAATTTCCATCGGTATCTTCGAGTTGTTCTACTATTTCAACGCTGAGCGGCAGCGAATCCTCGGGACTAAAAGATCCAATAAGAAGAACTGTGCGCAACTCGAGAGACTCTATGGCAGGTCGCAGAGTTGCACACAAAGGAGTAACAACCTCGCCAGAGCTGGTTTCAACTGCAAAGGCAGCTGCAGAAACTGATGCACCACTTATCTGGACTGAAAAGGTAACCGGCATTCCATCCTGCCCGCCTGCAGGCGGCAATCCACATAATCTAGTAGCTCGCGGCGGCAAGGGATCGAGCCCATGATAGACAGACAAAATGCGCGCCTCACTCTCACTTCCCGCACTTTCTTGCGCGGTAGCAACAATGGTAAAACAAAGTAAGGTGATTGCGGTTAGTAGTTTCATTTTAAGACTAAATCCCTCGTGTCGTTGAAAATTCAATACTCTCGAGTGATTCGAGATTGAAGTTGGCCATAGTTGGTTGTGTGTGTGCAAAAATATTGCTGGATCAAGGTTCGTAACTATAAACTCTCAACCGCCCCGGTACATCTCCGCCAGAAATCGAAACAGCAAGATACTGAACTCCATCGATTGCATAAGTCATTGGGCTACCAGTCTGTTGCGCCGGCATTGCCAAACTACCCAGTTGTTCACCGGTACGTTTGTCGTAGGCTCGTAGCAAGGCTTCCTGCTTGCCATCCGCATTAGTATAGCCGCCGCCGTCGCCGGCTATAACAAGTGTTTTGGTAACCAGAACACCCACACGCCCAGCTTGTCCAGTAGGTGGGATATCTATGCCTGCCAGTGCAGGATGATTACGAATGGAATCCGGCGTCTCACCGTGGACAGCATCCCACAAGATTTCACCTTCGTTCAAATCTAACGCCACAATCTGGCCATAAGGTGGTTTGATTAATGGCAAACCGTCCACACTCAAGCGCGGCGCAGTTCTCAATTGCAGATTAATATAATCCATGTCGGAACGGTCCGGGCGACTGCTCATAGACATTCGGCCCACATCAGACTTGCTAAAAATATACATGATGCCAGTTTCAGGATCTACTGCGCCTCCAGGCCAATTGGCTCCGCCTGTTTGTGAGGGCATGAACAGTGTGCCGAACGTACCGTCGTCGGCGTCTGCAAGAGACGGAGGCATATAGATATCGCCGTAGCGGTACTGAGACAGTATCTCGCGTGCCTTAGCTTTAAGTTCAGGCGTGAAATCAATTAGTTCATCGTCGTTGAGTCCTTGGCGAGCGAACGGCGGAGGTTTAACAGGAATTGGCTGGGTAGGAGAGAGTCGTTCACCCGGGACATCAGATGGGGGTACTGGCACTTCCTCTATTTCAAATAAGGGTTCGCCGGTCGCCCGGTCAAACACAAAGGTGAAACCCTGTTTCACGGTTTGCACTAGCGCGGCGCTAGTTTGGCCATTAATCGTTAGATCAAGAAGTATGGGCGCAGAGGGAATATCCCAATCCCACACGTCATGATGTGTGGTCTGAAAATGCCATTGTCGCTCGCCAGTTGTAAGGTCTAGTGCTACTACGCTGTTTGTAAAAAGATTGTCGCCGTGGCGATGACCACCGTAGGAGTCTCCGGTGGCGGTTTCAGTAGGTAGATAAACTGTATTAAGCTCAGCGTCGACAGTCATCTGCGCCCAGACGCCACCATATCCTGTATAAGACGAAGAATTATTCAGCCAGGTGTCATTACCGTATTCATCGGCCTGAGGAATGCTGTGAAAAATCCAAAGCCTATTCCCGGTTCGTGCATCGTAGCCGCGTACATGACCTTTCGGCTTCTCTCGACTAGTGGGCATTCTTCCAGCACGAAACGCCGAACCCATAACGATGACGCCATTGGCAACAATAGGCGCGGCATGGAGTCCTACTTCACCTGTTGTCAGGTCCAATTCCTGATCGAATTCTTGTTTTAAATCTACAATGCCATCGAGTCCAAAATCCTCGATGCGTAGCCCGTTCGCTGCATCTAGGGCAATCATCTGGTAGCCAGGCGTCACATAAATGATTCGTCCTTTTTCGCTGCCATCATCCCACCATGCCAGTCCGCGGCCTGACAACCGACGGGGAGCGTTGGAAGCGCGCTCTCCCTCATCGAGTCGGGACATCCAGAGCATTTCTCCTGTCTGCGCATCCAAAGCAACAACAGCTCGCCTGTTTCCGGCAGTGGTATAGATTGTTCGATTGACCATCAGCGGCGTTGATTGAAAATTGAATTCTGGACTAGGGCCAAAGTTACTCGTGTCGAATTCCCAAGCTAGCGCTAACTGGCTGAAGTTTTCACCATTGATTGTGTCCAGCGGAGAATAACGGGTGCTCGCTAGGTCGCCTCCATAGGTGCGCCACTCCTGATCCTGAGCCTGCGAGTGACTGAATGCGCTGAGTGACAAGAGGATGGAGGAGAAAGCTAACTGTGTAGATATTTTGTGGAAAGTACTGCGGGTGAATGGCATGAACTGTTCTCTCAATATTTCTGGCAGAAGCTACTAGCGATTCACAGCTGCCCGATTACTTATCGCAATATCTCAACGACTTGATTGCGCCCCGATCTAGCGAGGCGCAATCAATCTTCAGTCACGACTGCAGAATTTATCAGTCACTGCCTGCAAGGGAGCGTTTCTGCTTGGCCTCTCTTTCGGCAACCATAATCTCAAAGCCCTCATCGTCAAGGTGAGTAACAGCGATCCAGGCGTGTGTCATTTCATCGCCGGTGCGACTGCCACCCACAACCCACATATCAGGATCCGGATTATTGGGGTTGTCGGCCGTATTGTCATACCACTGCTTCAATACTAGAACTGCACCTGCTGGAAGCAGTGGAGCAACATCGGGTTCATAGATATGGTTGTGATGCCAAGTAGCGCTCCATTTGGAGATCTGGCTGACCGGCTCTGTACGGCCGGTTTCGGGATAGAAAATCTCCAGAGAGGCGGCGTTCATGCGCAGGTGGCCATGGGGCTGGAAACTATCGATGCGCACAGGATGGTCAAAGGTGTGGAAGCCCTGCGTCATTTGATAGCCGTTAGGTGGAATTATAAGATCTTCCTGTTGCTCGATACGGTAGTTTGTCAGGGTCTGTCTGTAGACGCCTTCCTGCTCGCCGAATTCTTCATCGTGGAACCACAGGCCAATTTCAACCACGTTGTCCTCGATCATCGCGCCTTTGGCGGTTGCACCAACGCCACCGGGGAAATTATGAATATTCCATTGTATTTGTGCGCCGGGAGGCAGAGTCCTACAGACATCACCAGGCACTTTCTCGCCCCATTTGCCCATGGCGTATTCAGTGAGCATGCCATCTCGGCGAAGGTCACCGTATTCGTCTTCGACAAAGATGATTGAATTTGCGTGGTGGACTACCGCCGCTGCATCTCCGCGAGGCTTCACTTGAACTGCCTTAATGCAGCGCTCGGCAACTGCCGCAGTTAATCTGGGGTCAACAATCTCTCTTATCCACAGGTCATTACCGGTGGCGGGGACATCATAGGAGGATGAAGGCACGATCAGATCCGGCGCGCCAAGTTCAGCTTCGAAGTTCCATTGGCTTGGAGTTTTCACCTGAGCAACAGGTGCAATAACGTCAATATCGCCTCGAGGGGAGCCAGCATTCACCCAGGCCACGATGGTATCGATATCGTCCTGTTGCATGCGCCAGTCCCCAACTAGCTCCTGGATGCCAATGCCGTGGTCATAGGCATAGGGAGGCATTTCTCGATTTGCCACCTTCAGTCGAATCAGCGGAGCCCAGGGGCGTACCTGATCAAAATTAGTGAGCTGCATCGGGCCGATGCCGCCTTCCTGGTGACACACGACGCAATTCTCATTGATGATTTGCGCCACGTGCTCGTTGTAGGAAATCTGATCTTGGGCGAATACACTCTGGAGCCCAAGCACAGCAAAGGCTGCGAGCGTTAATTTGATAAGTTTCATATGCATTCCCTCTAGCGGAGATCATCTGAGCTGAGTTTGTAAGGCTTCTCTAAGTTACTCCCATTTAGCATAACCCATTTTTAACTAGAATTTCCAAGACAAGTCTCGGACTTGTCGTCACATTTCTGTTGCCAATACTGGATAATTCTTGGCTTCTAAGATAGTTTTTCGATTCCATTGCCCCGGTGCTCATTCATGAAAACGACTAAAACATTAGCTCTGCTACTATACTCTTTATTTATCTTGTCTTCTGCCGCGCACGCTGCGGAGCCAGCCAACATCACTGTCACTCGCCTTGGCGATGCTCCCATCATTACTCCCGAAATGGATACTCGAATGGGTGGCAATATCCAAGGCCCCACGTTGATCAAGGTGCCCAATTGGGTAGAGAATCCGCTAGGCAACTATTATCTGTATTTTGCCGATCATCGTGGCACCTACATTCGCATGGCCTACGCCGAGGAAGTCACTGGCCCGTGGATCGTGCATTCACCAGGTTCCTTAAAGCTCGAAGACTCATTCTTCCCCACTACTTGCCCGCCCTGCTCACATAGGCCAGGTAGAACCGGAGCCCTGTATGCTCATATTGCATCACCTGACGTACAAGTGCGGGAAGACCTTCAACAAATAGTGATGTATTACCATGGCCAAAGTGAAGGCAGACAATTCACACGTGCAGCTGTGTCTGAAGACGGCATTCACTTCGAAGGCAGAGAGGAAGATTTAGGTCGCGCCTACTTTCGCGTGATAGAGCACGGGAATTTTCACTATGCCATGAGCATGCCAGGTTACCTTTTCCGCTCTCGCGACGGCTTGACGAATTTCGAGGCGGGCCCCCAATTTTTTACCCCTAACATGCGTCATTCAGCTCTGCTGATTCGAGATGGACGCCTCTATGTATTCTTCACTAATCGGGGCGACGAACCGGAACGCATAATGCTTTCTACGATCGAGTTAAAAGATGACTGGAATGAATGGACTGCAAGTGAGCCGATAGAAGTAATGCGGCCTGAAATGGATTACGAAGGAGCCGATTTGCCTTTGGAAGCTTCAAGAGGAGGCTACATCGATGAGCGGGTTCACCAACTCAGAGATCCAGCCATCTATTCCGAAGATGACAAAACCTATCTACTCTATTCAGTTGCGGGTGAGAGCGGCATCGCCGTCAGCGAAATTAATTTTACTGATTGATAGCTATCGTTAAATTACTGCATCGATTACCGCTATAGTTAAGAAATCTTACAATAACAATGGAGACCCCATGAATTCTCGCCGCCACATATCGATCCTGATTACTCTGCTGCTAATGTGCTTCCCTTTCATAAACACGCAAGCCCAAACCACGCTATCACCTACGGATCATTGCCGGGATTTTTCGGCGGATGCGATCGTCACCTTTGCCGATCCAGACTTAGCGGAAGTTGTTCATGAAGCGATAGGTTTGGATACGCGGACAGCACTAACCTGTGGACAAGTAGCCAAGTTAGAACAACTGATTGTGGGGACTACCATTGAGCGCGTAGTTTACGGCGGCACCTTACGACCCTCGCCAGAAAAACCTTTCGAAAGCCTGGAGGGAATCCAGAACCTTACAGGCCTAACCAGACTCAACCTGATCAATCGACTCATTACTGACATTAGCCCCCTTCGCACTCTGACTAATCTCGTTACCTTGAACTTGCATACTAATTGGTTCAGCGACCTTAGCCCGGTAAGTGAACTGACCAATCTCGAACAGCTTATCGTCAGTGAGAACCCGATCTTCGATATTAGCCCATTGGCGAGACTAACTAAGCTTCGAAGACTGCATGTACATGGCCTGTATCCCCAGCAACTCCAACATTATCTCGATATGGACGATGGACGCGACCCTAACGTAGTATTCAATGGAATCACTGATATCAGTCCGCTTGCGAGGCTCACCGAAATGCGCTTGCTGCGCATTCACCTCAATGCTATTTCTGATATTAGTGCGCTGGCCAATCTCACCAAACTCACCCATCTGCGTATTTATGAAAGCCAAATTAAAGACATTAGTGCGCTAGCGAATATGAATGAACTGACTTTATTGTGGGCTAACAACAACCAGATAGAAGACCTTAGCGCACTAAGAGGTAAGCCGGCCCTGGTGCAACTTAGCTTGGATGGCAACGCCATCTCCGACGTTAGCCCTCTTCAGGACATGATAGGCGTGAGATATCTGTTTCTCAGCAACAACAATATTGAGGACATCGCGCCGCTGCGTAGACTCAACGCATTGCAGGTCCTACGTTTAGAGAACAACGACATCACTGACGTGAGCGCCCTCGCCGGCCTAAATCAGCTTAGAGAGTTGAGTCTAGCTCAGAACTGGTCCCTCTATAATGTACAACCACTGCTATTGAACGAGGGCATCGGTGAAGGCGACGAACTCGACCTACGCTTCACCTATACTCCTTGCTCCGACATGGACGCTTTTGCCAACTTGGGAGTCAATCTGCTCAGAGTCACTGCGATAAATGGCTCAGCCTGTGATGGTCGAAGGCTGGAAGATGATCAGAACTTCTGAACCTATCAAATTGGCCAGAGTTTGAAATATCTCCAGCATTCAAACAAGACAATAGTGCTTTAGTATTTAGACGGAACCCAAGCAAGGAATATAGTAATGAAACATTTTTTTAGAAACTTATCTTTAACTGCACTGTCGCTCGCCCTTTGCTCTGGTGCTTGGGGTCAACAAGTTCTACAACCCTCTGACAATTGTCGAGACCATACTGCTTCTGACATAGTGACCTTTGCAGATGCCGTGCTGGAAAGTGAAGTGCGTGAGGCTTTATCCCGAGGACAACAGGACACTCTTAGCTGCGGCCAAGTAGCGCAATTAACCAATCTGGATGCTTCTGGTGTGGGCGCTAGACGATCGGTTTCAGGGTCTCCTGAATGGAGAGACCCTGAACATCTGTTTCATGACCTTTCCGGAATTCAGAACCTCACAGGCTTAACCGACCTCGCTCTACGAAACCGCGGCCTCTCCGACATTAGCCCACTGGCTGGCTTGACCGACTTGATAAACCTAAACTTACACACAAACTGGATTTCTGACATCAGCCCTCTGCATGGTTTGACCAAGCTGGTCAGGTTACGTATCGCCGAGAATCCCTTGACCGATATCAGCGCCCTAAGTGAGCTTACCGAATTGAGAGTGCTTCGGATGCATCGCCACGGAGACTTCATCGGCGGACAAAACCCTAGAACGCATATGGGAGCAACAGGCTTACTCTTTACTAACGCCGTTACCGACATTAGTCCGTTGGCAAAACTTACCAACCTTGTAGACCTTAATATTCACACGCAAGACATAAGCGATCTGACACCACTGAGTGGTTTAACTTCTCTTATTGAACTGCGATTAGCGGCAAACTCATTTACCGATCTCAGCCCGCTACGTGGGCTCGCTACTTTGCAGTATCTCGAACTCACGGGTAACGACATAACCGACATTACCCCGCTTAGTGGACTAACAAACCTGATGCAGCTCGATCTTCGATTCAACTCTGAATTAGGCAATATTCAAGCGCTGTTTGAGAACCCCGGCATTGGCTCAGGGGATATTGTCGAGCTAAGACACACTAATGTGTCGTGCGCAGACCAGGCACTACTGGCAGAAAAAGGCGTGGAGGTTCGCACTGAACTGTTTTCATCTTGCGCCACGGCCACCAGACAAAGATAAAAACTGGTAGCTGTATCGGCAATATGGGGTTTGAGAAAATATTCATCGCTCTACAATCCCATTGAAGAAATGAACCGCGGGGGTCAAAGTTCAACCCCTGCATTCCCCTTATTTCTCTCCCGTTTCACCGAATCACCAGTCCCCTTTTGCAATAATTTGCGGTAGTCTCTGGATTAACATCAATTCAATAAAAAGCGTCGAGGCGAGCAGAACATGAGCATAAAGCCCCTGAGAAACCTACCAGTAGTCTTTGTTTCCCTATTCGCGGCACTGGCCGTCAGCGTGGCCTCGGCCCAGGAGATTCCTTGGGCCTCAAGCGCCGAGGATGTGGGCATGTCCAGTGAGCGTCTCGAGCGCATCAATCAAGCCATGCAGAGGCATATTGATGCCGGTAACATTCAAGGTGCGGTAACTGTCGTGGCTAGGCGTGGAAAACTCGTGCACTTCCAGTCCCACGGCCTGATGGACGTTCCCAACAACCGGCCCATGACTGATGACAATGTTTTCATCATGATGAGCTCCACCAAACCGGTGCTTGGCGTTGCCGCTATGATGATGATAGAGGAAGGCCTAATCCGTCCTACCGATCCGGTATCAAAGTGGATTCCAGAATTCGAGAATATAGAAGTGGCGGTACTCGCGGACCCCTATGATGAAAACATCAGCCCGATGCGCATAGATCGTGAAAACCTCCCGGAATATCGACTCGTGCCCGCACATCGACAAATCACCGTGCATGACATACTCACTCATACCTCCGGCTTGGCAAGCAGCGGTCTAGGCTCTGCTATCTCAACACAAGCCGATCGCAGCCCGGGCGCAACGCTGGCAAACACGGTGCCTAAGTACGGCAGTTACGCGCTTGATTTCCAACCGGGTACGCGCTGGCAGTACAGTGGCGGCACGGCACTGGATGTGGTTGCCCGCATCATCGAGATTGAATCCGGCCTACCCTTCGACCAGTTCGTGAAGGAGCGCATATTCGAACCCCTAGGCATGAACAACACCTGGTGGAACGTGCCGGAAGAATACGCGGACCGCCGAGTAGTAATCTCTGATCGCGACATGGCACCCTTCTTCGATGTACCTGACACGACATACTTCTCCGGTTCCTACGGTTTCAATAGTACCGCTGCAGATTACCTGCGCTTCGAACAGATGCTGGTTAACGGCGGTGAGCTATTCGGCAATCGTCTTTTAAGCCCGCGCACGGTTCGCATGATGGGCAGCAACCAAGCGGGCGACCTCTATGAAGGAATAAGACGGAATGTCAGGGGGCAGGGATTTGGCTATACCGTAGCCGTGGTAGAAGATCCAATAGTATCCAATACACGACGCAGCTCAGGCGCCTTTGGTTGGGGCGGCGCATTCGGCACCCGCTCCTATACCGATCCAGCGGAAGAGCTAACGGCAGTTATCATGCTGCAGCAGCCCTACGGACCTGCACAGAGTGACTTTGAGAATGCCGTGCAGCAGGCGATTATTGACTAGCAATCAAAGGAATCCCGAAAATTTCTCCACCGGAATCCTATGGCGCTTGTACCCATTGGATTCGGTGATGCAGCAAATTTTTGACTGTTTGAGAGTTAACTTGGCAGCACCCCATTTATCATTGAAGCTGCCTACAGAAGCTTCTTCAGACTTCCCTAGCCGCTGAGGCTAATCGGTAACTCTTTGCCATTGACGAGAATAGCGACCTTGGTATCTTTGGTTTCCGTTTCGATTCGAGACAAGTAGTCAATATTCTGTCATTCGCCTTTCAATTTTATCTAGGCATTGCTATTCGTGTCGCAATGCTTCCACGGGGTCCATATCCGCTGCGCGGATGGAGGGATAGATGCCGAAGATCACACCGATCAGTGCCGAGATTGAAAATGCCAAGATCGGGGCGAGCGGCGTGACAATAGTGGTCATGCCCCAAAACGCGGAGATGATAAAAGGTATGGCAATTCCTAACACCACACCAATGAGACCACCCACACCCGAAAGAATAACCGCCTCGATCAGGAACTGCATGATGATATCTTTACGCTTAGCACCGAGCGCGCGACGTATGCCAATCTCTCTGGTTCTCTCGGTTACACTGGCGAGCATGATATTCATGATGCCGATGCCGCCTACCAGCAGTGAGATGCCGGCGATGGCTCCAGCTACGATCTGATCACGAAGCGCACTCTCCTCGGCCTGCCGCAACAGAGCGAGTGGCACCTCTATTGCGTAGTCGATATCCTTGTGCCTACGCTGCAAGATTTGATCAATGATCTCACCGACCTCGATGACTCCATCCTGCCCTTCAACCTGAATTATCGCTTCGTGCAATTCGACGGTCTCGGATTCGACGCCACCTGCAGTCTGGCGTGTAGTTGTTTCACCGAAACGACTCTTGGACGAAGT
>Ga0115001_10002315_pt1 | contig 14610 bp, 16 predicted proteins | sample ArcticOcean_MG_C_12_FD_89869 | JGI IMG/M metagenome (GOLD analysis project Ga0115001, IMG submission 89869) | Marine microbial communities from western Arctic Ocean - ArcticOcean_MG_CB8_130 | ecosystem: Environmental > Aquatic > Marine > Oceanic | place: Arctic Ocean: Canada Basin | collected... | reverse complement strand
TAAAATTCTCACATCTTTCTACGAGTAGTTTCAGCGCTACTTTTAAAATACGACTACTATCATAATAATGACAACTCTTAATACTAAAATCATATACATTGGACTCATCATTGTCATCCCGATAATAATATCTTTCTGCCTCTCTTAACTTAAACTTACGAGAATAAGTTTCAACTTCACTCTGTTCTACATTATCAAGTTTAATACGATCCATTAATACACTATCAACTAATTTATCATCTATTTTAAATGAATAGGTCGCCTGTGATACACCTTGAAATTTAGCATCTTCAGAACCATAACCCACAGATAAGGAACCATAAAAATGTAATTCTTGATAATTATCTTCTGTATTTGTTTGTTTAAGTTCTGTAATCATACAATAATGTTCTTGACCTCTGAACTCAAAAGGTCTAAAAATTTTATCTTTTTCTGTCTGTGATAACGGTTTATTCAGATCATAATTATCTAAATCAGTTTTACTTAACTTATCTCTGATAATTTTTTCATCTTCGTGAGATAAATCATATGAATCATCAAATAGTTTTTCTAAGCGTTCACTTAAACCAGAATTTAGTGGATAAATTTCAATATCATTCATTGTTACAAATTTAAAAGGTTCTTTCCCATCATGCTTCACTTTACATTCAAATAAATGATTTCTCATATATTTTTCAGGATCAATATAATATGGCATAAATGATATACGATGTGTTAACATCTCGTTGTGTAAGGATGATTCATTGGTCACCATAATTAAATCATTGTTTTCTCCGTTCGGATAGAGTTTAAAACCGACTGTCGGAATATCCGTGAGTAGAGTTCGGCGAATAGCATTCACTAAAGATTTATCAAAACCATACTCATCATTTCCCGATAAGACAAATCTTAATTCGGCGTCTTCAACGCGAATATCAGAATACTTAGGAGTGAATTTCATTGTATCAGTCATATTATAAGTTATTACTTATATAATTATTTTTAAATAATCAAATTTTTAAAAAACTAATTAAAAAATCATATGCCATCCATGTGCCCCCCCGCACCCGCTTTAGCGCCAACCGGACCACTTGAGGCGCTTGGGGCTGGTTGAAGATCAGGTGGCTTGTATTTTATAGCATTTCCTTCTAGGATTTTTAAATTTCCTTCTAATAGCAAGTATTTTTGTTTACGACCAAATTTTCCTTCTCTTTGAGTGCCTATCACTTTATAACGCCCTCGCCCGTTCAATCTCCGCTGTGAGTTCCCTTGGGTTCCTGGTCTCCCGTCCATATTTCTTATTAATTGATTCGGAGCAGATACAGCTGTGTATATTTCATCTCCTACCCTTATAGAGTTATTACTCCTTAATTTATTTCTTATCCCTTCGCCTAGATAACCACCTTTTTTCATCCGCGATTTTCTTTTGGTTCTTTTATTATTAATCCTGCTTCTTTTAACGCGATTAGTTCTTCTACGACTTATTCTTTTAACCTTCCGTGTCCTCCTCATTTTATATTATTATGTAGATAATATTATAATGAATATATATCCATTTTTAGAAAGGAAAGATACTATGAATCATAATGGTGTATCCCTAATCGTTGTAACCTCGCCTATTCCTAGTCATCCATCGACATCCCTAATAGATGTAGCTATAGAATCGGTTTTAAAGATGAAATATCCCTTTTCAGAAATGATAATATCCTATGATAAAGATAGAAAGAATACTTCATCATATAAAACGTATAAGAAACGAATGAAATCTAAATATCCCCAGTTTAAACATCTTGAATTAGATAAACATGGACACTTCATAGGAACATTTCATAATGCTCTAAATCATTGTAAAACTAAATATTTCTTCCTCTTACAACACGATATTAGTTTAGAAGGAATCTTTCCTATCCAAGAATGTTTAAAGACAGATTTACCCTGGAATATTATAGCGACTCATCATTTTAAAGAAGATAAACCTCCTAAAACTCACTGGTTCCCTATTATGAAGATTACAAAAGATAAAAATTTATTGAAGAGTTGGGGATGGTCTGAAAGAATTTTCTTATCAAAGCGAGATTGGATGATGGATAAGATATATGAATATTATCATAAAGGAAAGACTAAAAATTTCATTGAGAGTATTTTTCACAAAGAGTTTGATAAATTATGGAAGAAGACACAAGGTATCAAAACGTTTCATGATATCTCAACGGAACCTAAGTTCATGAAAGTTTATAATGAATTCTGGAATGAATGGAAAATATATAATTTGAAGGGTTCTGTAGCTTATCATGTTCATTTACACGGTCGTACAGCTAAACGTAAGCAAAAAAAGATTACAAAGCGTAAAACAAAAAGAAAATCTAAGAGATAAGTATAATGAGTAAAGTAAATTGATCGGAGAATGGAAAGGAAAATTAACTATATACGGAATCTCTAAGGAACGTAAGATTCAAATATTTAAAGTGAAGAATCAGAAAAATAAAATAGAGAATTATGGTAGTTAAGAAATAGAGAATTATGGTAGTTAAGAAATAAGTTTAATCATTTAAAAATTTGTATTTTCTATTACTAATAAATGTCTGATAGAGTTTTATTTATTAGCGGTCGTTGTGATCATTGTAAAAAAATATTAGTTGGTATACAACAGCATTCATTTTTAAAGCCTTTATTTAAGATAGTGAATGTAGATTCACAACCTTATCCGAATTATGTGAAAACAGTTCCTTCCATTTTGATAAATGGTCAGATTATCAGTGGGCAAACTGTCTTTGAGTATTTTGGTAAACTAGTTGAAGGAAAGAAATCTCAAGAAGAGAGAGTTGAGAATGATGATGCCAAAGAATCAGATCAAGGGCAATGTCGTATTAATGAGGATGGTGAGTTAGAAGGATATTGTGGTAGTTCAGGATTAGGTGGTTCGGGTGTAGAATTTTCAATGATTACTGAAGATAATGACGATTATACGAAAAAAACATATAAGATGGAGAGCGCCTACGATTTCTTAGATGGCTCAACGGGTGATATTCAAGCCCAAGTGAAATCAATGGAAGCCAAAGATGCCCAACTATCATCAAAACAAAAGAGTTTTGATAATGATATGGAAAGAATGCAGAGAGAAAGAGGTGAACAGATGGGTCAGCAGTCGGGACCTGGCGGCCAACGACCACCCATGGGTCAGGGTCCAGGTCAGGGTCAAGGTCAGGGTCCCGGACCCATGGGTGGTCAAAATATGATGAGATAATGATGAGATAAAAAATATATTTTATATATATTTAATATATATAATGCCGAAAAAAGCAACAGCAAATGGTAAAGAGTTAGCTAATAATATAGATGATCGTGGTCGTATTGTAGATCCAATTAGTTTGGAAGCAATAGATAAGAATCCCGGTAAATCCTTAGTATTAGATAGATATGCTTTTAACATAGATACTTTAAAAGATGTATTTAAGGGTGTAGTTGATGATAGATTCAATATTATTAATTTTAATATAGCCGATTGGGATGAATTTTTTATTGGCGTTGAAGTCCAGAATATTTTCAATAATCAAGGAGGTCCTCTAAGATTCATTAATATCAACGCAGAGGGAGTCTTAGACGATTTAAAACAATTATATCTCGCATTTGGTGGAGGGGAATATTTAAGCGACACTATATATAATACAAGATCAAATGATTTAGGCGTTATAGAACCGATAGTATGGGGAGCAGCCTTAAGAAAAAAAAGAAGATCTAAGAAACCCAAGAAACCCAAGAAACCTAAGAAAACGAAACGGAAAAGAAGAAAAAGAAGAAAAAAATCTAAAATGCGTTAAACTATTTAAAATATTGTAAATTCTTACTTTAATATATATGACCGAGGTTGAGGCAAAACTATTCAGTCTTTTTTCTGATTTTATTCGTGATTTATCAAAAGTATTTCCCGAAATAAAGAATTCATTGTATCGGAACTATGAAGATTGTTTGACAGATACAGATGAAAAATGTTTATGTGATTTCCCCAAGGTAAAGCGATTCTTAGAATTGATTGGTGATTATGAAAAATATATCGTTGATAAAAATTTAGAATTTTTTGATTTGGAGGTAGAATTCCTTGAAGAAATATCCTTTCATAAATTATGGGAAAAGAATATTTCAAATAAGACGAGAGAATCAATTTGGAAATATTTACAGACGTTTCAGTTGATCAGTATCAATATTAAAAGCGGTGAGAAACTCAATGCGGTTTTAGATGATGTCTTAAATGGTTCTAAAATGGAAAAATCTGCGATGAAAGATTTAAAAAATATGAAAAAATTAAGTGAAGGAGTACAGAGTCAAAGTGTACCCGAAGGAGAAAATGAATTAGATGATATGTTAGGTGGATTAATGGATAGTGGTATTGGTGATATCGCGAAAGAGGTCGCTAAAAATTTGGATGTTGAGAGTATGTTTGGTGGAATAGATGAAAATAGTAACCCAATGGAATTGATGGCTCAATTAATGAATCCCGATAAGATGTCTTCAATCTTCAATAATATCAATTCCGTAATGGAGCAGAAGATGGCTACAGGTGAGTTAAGTAAAGATGATCTTAAAAACGAGGCCGAGGGAATGATGGGTCAGATGGGCTCAAATCCCATGTTTAAGAATATGATGCAACAGATGGGTGCTAATGAAGGTGCTAATGAAGGTGCTAATGAAGGTGCTAATGAAGAAGTTAAAGAAGGTGCTAATGAAGAAGTTAAAGAAGAATTAACTAGAGAAGAGAAAAAAAAACTATTGAGAGAAAAGATTAAAGAAAAAAAAGATAATAGATAAATTAAATATTAAATATAGTATAAATGGAAGATACTGGAAAATGGTGGCAAGGTATTATTGATCGAATCACTGGTTATCTGATGAAAGATATTAAGATCACTGATGAAGAGTTAGAGAGTGACAAACAACAGGTTATTCGGCAACTAGAACTCGACGCTGCAGCTGATGAGTGGGAAGAGGTCTCCAGATTAGCTAAGAATGTAATAATATACGACAAATTGATTCAATTTAAGAAAGATATTACTGTCGCAGATGTTGAAAAGACGGCTGAAGGAATGAAGGAGGTTTTAGATGCAGAATTTAATCCGGGTACGCCTGGACAGAGTGATCATGAGCAGTTTTTAAAAAATGTTGCCGCCTTAGCACCGCCCGCGGATCTTGAAGATTTTAGCGAGTTTGGTGCGATGAAACCGAAATCTAAACGGCGTAAATCTAAACGGCGTAAATCAAAGAAGCGTAAATCTAAAAGGCGTAAATCTAAAAAGAGCAAGCGGAGCAGTAAAAAATCTAGAAGACGTAGATAAATTAAATTCTAATAATAAATTATTTTTATAAGATATAGTAAAAAGATGATAACAACTCCTTTTTGGTATAATGATCCGACGATATTATTCAGTCAAGATTCTATTACAGAGATTTTCCCGTCAAAACGATTTGATATTTTAAGAAAGTTAAATGCGATTGTAAGATTATCTGTTTTGTATACAATAATAATGTATCTCATGAAGAAGGAACAAAAATATTTAATTATTCCTTTAATTATCATGGGTATTACGTGGATGGTATGGTATAAACAAGATGATATTCATACCGATACTATTCTAAAAGATTCCATGAGTGATAAACTTGACGATTTAGTTAAAATAAATGATTTGAATACCGAATGTAGAGTTCCTGATAAAGAAAATCCTTTTATGAATCCCGTATTATCAGATTATGGTTCTAATAAATCGCCTCCGCCTAAATCGTGTCCTTCCTATAATAATAAGGGTGTTCAGAGAAGAGTAGAAGAATTATTTAATGAAGATTTATACAGGGACGCCAATGATATTTTTGGTAAAAATAATAGTCAAAGACAATTCTATACTGTTCCAGGTAATAAAGTTCCAAATGATCAAGGTAATTTTGCACAGTGGTTATACGGAACACCCCCTACTTGTAAAGAAGGTAATAAAATTGCTTGCTTAAATGATATGGGTAATTCTGGAGGCGCGTCAAAGTAATTTTAATTATCATATTTTTTTTATTATTTATCAATATAATAAATGACAGAAGTTTTAGGAAATAATGGTTACAATGGATATGTTGCTGGTAATCCTCCACCTCAGCTCCAGGACTGTGGGAAAGCCGAAACAAATAAGGATAATTTTCAGCTCTTCAAAAAAGCGAGCATCAGAGCCGACCAATTAACAATGGATTTGGATGTTATGCAGTCTCAGGGTCCAGGTTATTATCATTTAGATAATCAATTTGCTTGTGAATGTGGTTTAAAAGAAGCTCAGAGTATCCAGACTTCTCAGCCAGGTATTCATTTAAAAGGTGGTTTTGGTTGGTCGGGTGAAAAGGGATGTTTAGTTGATAATGATTCTAATTTGAGACAAGATAAGAATAGACTAACCAATGATAGACAAATCAATCAGATCTTTGAAAGACTTTCAGCGACTACGCCTAATTTGACTAAGGGGTATTATGATGTTGATACTGAATCAATCATTAGACCCGGTGAATTTGCGAGCGATCAGAAACCATGTATTGGGAATAGTGAGATTACTTATGGAAATTACTTCTTACCGATGATACCTAAGTTGAAGGCCGAGGTTCAGGATAAGAAACATATTATCCCCGAAGATTCTAAACAGGATTGGGTTAGAGGTGGATTACCCACCAGACAGATGGTCCGTAATCAAGATTATTTGAGAAGATGTCAAGAAAAGACATTTGGATCGTAGATTAAATTTATCGTTTAATTTTTTTATAATATTCATAATATATATGAATAATTTAGATAACGGATCTCTTAAATATGAGAGCAGTAATTTATTTACCTCAGGGCCAGGCGAATATCAGTTAAATGAAAAGAGAAATCAAATTAGTTATCCCTGGGCGCCATCCTTAATCCTACAAAAGAATGGCGGTTCATTGATGGATGAAAATTTCTTTGATACAGAATCTGAAATAAAAAATATTACAAGAAAGTTAAGTAATAATCCCAAAGAACAATATATTCCGGGCGCAGAAGGTGAGGAGAAAAAGATGTTAAATTTTAAAGATGGTGGTTATCATCAGATGAGTAGTCGTTTAACAAATAATGCTTTTGAGTTAAAAGGTATTGGTATTAATAGATGGGAACCGTTATTTTTTGATCCTCAAAAAAATTCTATTGAACCATTTAGAAGAATTGGTGATAATACAGTTTTAAGTACCTTAGATCAGCATGTAACTGAATGTGGAAATATATAAGTTACTACCAGAATTAATATAAAAATTAATATAAAATTAATATAAATTTGATTTAAAATTAATATATATCATTATAACAAATATATATTTATGGATGAAGTTGGAGATGAAGAATATAATGGTGACGAATATGATGTTACGGAAATTGTAGTTGAGGATAATGACGATAAAGCGATGATTGATATATTAAGAAAATATAATAAACATAAGAAAACTTATAAAACCACACCCGTATTGACTAAATATGAAAAATGTAGGGTTCTCTCAGAAAGAGCGAATCAAATCAATTGTGGTAGTCAGATTTATATTTCTAATTCAGGAGATTATTCAAATGCATATGATATCGCCGTTAAAGAATATAGTGAAAAACGTATTCCTTTTATAATTAAACGACCCTATGGGAATACTTTTGAATATTGGAAATTAAAGGATTTATACTAAAAAAATTATATTTATACCTATTATAAATGAGTATTCTTAAAGACCTTGTAAATACTGTGAAAAAATATTGCGATGATGATGTTTGTTTAATGATTCTTTTTATCTTGGTGGGACTTGGTTTATGTTATTTATTTAAAGATCAAATTAGTGGGTTTTCTAACTTTGCTTCTTTCGGTGATGAGGGGGGATCTGGTCCCGGATCAGGTCCCGGATCTGGTCCTTCACATATGAATATGCCAGATCATGACTCTGGAATCAAAAATGAACCTGTAGTGGGTGTTCAGTTAAAACCGAGAAAACCCGAACCCACTCCTTCTACAAAAAGAGCATTAGAAGTAATGTCTCAGAAAGCACCTGTTGAAAGAAAGATGATTCATCAAAAGAACGGTTTATTAGTACAAGATTCAATGGTGTTCAAACCTTTTGATGAAGTATGGAATCCGGGTTTTATGCCTCTAGATATGGTATTTAAAAATGTAAATAAATCAAATACCAATATAATGGGTCAACCTATGGGACCCGATAGACCTATGGGTCCTTCACCTATGGGCCCTTCACCTATGGGACCTTCACCTATGGCCCAGCCATCTGGTCCTTCACCTATGGCCCAGCCATCTGGTCCTTCACCTACGGCAGGTGGCAATTCCGTTAATTTAGTATTAATATATGCCCCTTGGTGTGGTCACTCTAAGCGGATGTTACCCGATTATGAACGTCTTAAATCAGAATTTGATGGCAAAAATATAAACGGCAAAAATATAAATATCTCAATGTATACAGATGAAGATAAAGATAAAGTCAAAGAATATGGGGTGAAGGGTTTTCCCAGTTTATTTATTGAAAAAGATGGTAATAGGGAATCATTCCCTCATAGAACTTATGAAAAAATGAGTAATTATTTAAATAGTCTCTAAGACCACTGTTTCGTAATTGTATATTTATTATTTTTTGTATCAACATCATTGTTATTCTCATCACCATTCTTAATATTGTTGTCAGAATAGTTCCAATGATCGGGGCTACATAATTTAAAATCATCGTGATTCTCGGCTTTATACCAGAATACTTGATCTGTTAATTTATTTGATTTCGCATTATTATGAACAACTAAACATTCATAATTTTCAGTACACTGATCCATAACTTGGCAAAACATCTCAAAGTTAGGAAACATACCCGCATAATGTTCATATAATCTCTTGCGATTTGAAACGTAATTTTCTCTTAAGATAAATACATAATCTATATTTGTTCTTAAATTAGGTGGGATACCTAAAGCATATTGCATAGTTATCATAAATAAAATCTTGAAATGACGACCATTCATAAATAAACTTCTTACATTTTTATCCTTAGTCCATGAATTATCATAAAGACAATCATCAAAAACAAGGAAAGCACGAGGATCTGTTGCGACGTTATCTTTTTGTCTATCTATCATCATTCTTTGTCTTTTTAAAAGTCTCTCTACAATTCCAGGATCAAATTCATCATAAATGAATAATTTAGGAACCATTTTACCATAAAAAGAATTAGCAGCTTCGGTTCCAGAAATAACTTGGCCAGCAGGAATACCAGTATGATGTGCTAAAATATCTTTACATAAAAATGATTTACCTGTATCTCTTTTACCTATTAGGACAATGACTTTATCATCTTTAATTTCGCGAATATCAAAGCGTTTTAATTGTATCTCCATTATATATATTAATGTATAAAATCTTAGAGATTTAAACATAAGTTTAAAACTTTTATTTTTTGTAATCCTCTCAATTAATATGAATTCTGAAATTTTATTCTATAAGTGGTCAACCAGGGATTATAAAAAGTTTTATTCATCGGTTAGAGAAATATTGGATATGAAATCATTACAGTTTTATATGCCTTTTTTTTCTCTTTATTTTTATATTCATAATAAGCCAAACGCGAATCATAAAATAGATATGAAAAGAAATTTTTATCTTAAAGAGATCACTGAAATTACGAAAAGTAGATATTATAACTCAAACATGTTCTTAAAAGGATATGTTTACAATGAAAAGAAGAATATCACCTTAGAAAAAGAATTCTTTTGTAAAAGTATACCTCTTTTAGATCCTATTCATATTATCAATAATAATTACAATTTAGTCAATCATAATAATTATCATTTACCGAGTAACTATAATCATAATACTTTTTACAAGATTAATGATATCAATAATACAGCATATATAGATGTATTATGTAGTTTTCTTTTCGGTAATTTAACATATCATAAAAAAAGTCCAGCATTTGCTCTCTTCTACGGTTCTGTAAATGGTATCGGTGATTATAATTACGATTTAACCGAGGATTATGATGATATTAAAAATGATAAATGTTTCAATGAAAACATAGATAAAGGATTTAAACTGGAGATTTATGTTTCAGATGAAGAAGAATCAGATAATGAAGAATCAGATAATGATTCAAATAATGAAGAATCAGATAATGATTCAAATAAAGAAGAATCTGATAATGATTCAAATAAAGAAGATAGTTTTGATGATTGTATTGCTAAATTAACGAAGATTCCGACTCAATTGTTATTCATTGAAAAATTAGAAGGAACTCTTGAAGATTTATTAGATGAAAATATAGATGAAGAAACGTTGACTTCTTGTATTTTCCAAATATCATTTGCCCTGACTTATCTACAAAAACATTATCACTTTACTCATAATGATTTACATATTAATAATGTAATGTTTTTAAAGACTGAAAGTAAATATCTTTATTACAAATATAATAATCTTTATTATAGAGTTCCTTGCCATGGTTATATCTTTAAGATTATAGATTTCGGTAGAGCGATCTTTACATATCATAATAAAGTTTATATGAATGATGTCTTTTCTAATTATGGTGAAGCGGGGGGACAATATACATATCCCGATCAAGTAAAATTTAAGATTGAAAGAGAGAGACGATATATTAATCCTAATTATCATTTTGATCTTTGTCGTTTAAGTATGACTATCATAGAAGAACTTGATTCAGATCACTATTCAGAAAAATTCTTAAAATTTTTGAATCATATGTGTACAAATAACTGTGACTTAAGTTTCTGTGATATGCCGGATGATTTCTATCTTTATAAGAGCATCGCAAGAGACGCTTGTAATTGCTTACCTAGAGAAATTATAACGAATGATATTTTTAAATCATATCGTGTTAAAAAGAAAGTATTTCCTAGGAAATCATTTTATACACTTTAATTACTATAAAAGACTAATGTATATCTTTCACCTTTAAAAGGACAGGTTTCATGAGGATATTTTGAACCATCAAACGTATTAAATTTACCTTTAATATCGTGTTTCACTGGATTCTCTTCATTTTCATCAAAGATAGTTAACTCGCCACCTGTATAATTACCTAAACCGACTATATAAGAAACACCTGTATTTTTAGCATCTCTATGTCTCGCTGCCCTATGATTCTTATTATACTGAATAGATGTGAATTTAAATTTGGGATCTTTCAATCTCATTAGTCTTTTTGTTTCCTTAAACATTTTTTTATATTTAGGTTCTCGTGTTTTCATAGATAACATCTTACGATAGCCTGATCTAGATCCTTTACCCGCCCACGAAGTAACTATTCCTAGAACGAATCCTTCATAACCAGAAAATCCGGCATCTACATGACTCTGTCTTAATACATTGGGTCTTTTGGTTTTTGGCCAACTTAATTCTCTTAACATTTTTAAGATTAGCTTCTTCTGTGACTCTAGAGTAACTTTTTTTTTCTTGGTCCTGGCCCGAGATCTATTCCTAGATCTATTCCTATTTCTAACTGTTTTCTTTTTAGTTTTCATGTATATATTTTATATATATTTTAAAAAGGTGGTTTGGTATAATCATTCATTTTAGACGAAGACGATCCATCTAATCCAGAATTACTTACTAAACTCTGGGAACTATTATTAAAAAAATATAACATTATTGTACTTATAAAAATAATAATACTAAAAATAGTTAAATATTCATTCTTGCGATCACGTGAATCATATTTATCATCTGTGATGGCTACGTAACATCCTGTACTTAGGAATGATATACCCGTACCTACTAATAAGCATTGACCGAACATTTATTAAATGAATTAATATAATCTTTCTTTCTAAACTTAATGATAAATTATTTATTTATAAACTTATAATATAATATGATAGGTAAGTCTGTGAAAAAAAAGAGGAATAATAAAATGACTCAAACTAAAAGGCGAAAAACTAATGGCCGGAAAAAAACACGCCAAAAAAAAACACGCCAAAAAAAAACACGTCAAAAAAAAACACGCCAAAAAAACGTCAAAATTATAGGAGGCGCTGATGGGTTTGCTGCCGCAGCAGCTGAAACCTTGAAACGTCCCCCGCAACCGCCGCTGCCGCCCGCGCAGATGCAACTGTGGGGGGTGGCGGAGACGGAGAGAGTGGAGAAAGCGAGAGAAAGAGATTCCATGCTCCATCTCCAGCAGGAGAAAGAATTCTCTGCGCGCTTGACGTATGAGAAGAAATTCTCTCAGTGGGATTCGGACATGAAAAAAGCAGATGATGCATGTAGAGAAGCACGGGCTACCGCAAAGGATGCTTGTGATAGTGTGAAAAAGTTGGTTGAGAGTAGGCCGCAGCTCGCGAAAGGGGAGGCTCAACGGGAGGAAGAGGGAGGTGAGGGGTCCGTGACGGAGGGGTCCGTGACGGAGGGGGCCACCGATCCCGCGTGGGAGGCCGTGACGGAGGCCGTGACGGAGGATCCGGATGACACATATGATAGTTTAGAAAAGTGCAGGGTGAAGGGTGACTCGCTAGAAGATAGGATGAGACATATGAAGCAGGTGGCGGAGAAGTGGTCTAAGCAGCCCGAGAAGGTTCAGATGATGATGGATCTATATGACGAACGCCCGCATCGTCGGGACACTGACTATATCGCGAGTGTCACGGGGATTGATGAGCTGTACGTGTATAGGATCAAGATGGATGTGTACGGAAACGTGAAAGACTGCTTATGTTTAGAAAATAAAGATAAGAGATATTATTGTGTGCCGAAGTTTCATATTCGCGGGATGATGGCGGGGAGGGCGGTGGGGGCGAAAGAAAAGGCGGCGACCAACCCTGCGAATTATTATAAATATAACACGGACCAGCTCGCGGCAGATGAACCAGAGGAGGCGACTACTTGGAAAGATGTTTTAATAGGTGATATTGAAAACGAAGATTTAAATGGTCTTTTAACAATCATTGGAAAACTCGGCGCCATTTTTGAAAAAAATGATTCGGTGTCAACGTTTGTAAGTAATATTGAAGCTATACAGAAAGTGTCATCTTCATCACAACCCGCAGAGGAGGCCTGGAGAGAGAAAGTGATTGAAATATTAAGACAATTAATTTATATTTATTCTCTGAAATTAAATATAAAGGTGAGTACAGGCTATGATTGCACCGATGAAGAATGGCGTGGAATAAGAGAAGAGGTGGAAAAAATCAAGGAAGTGTTGGCTCTCAATCTCGGGAAGAGGGATGATGAGATGACCTCAAGGATCTCAGCCTTTTTTCAATACTTAAAAGAGAAAGGAAGATACGATATTATAATTGAAAATGATTTTTTGATGGATTTATTGAATTTAGAAATAAGCAAAGGATCCGCCGCCACCACCGCTGCGAAGGCCTCTGGGCAACCACCGTCGGCTAGCGGACCGACGGCGTACCAGGTTGATCTGGAGCGCCAGGCTGAGGAGCTGGGGCACCAGGCTGAACTGAAGCACCAGGATGAGGAGCTGGAGCGCCAGGCTGAACTGGAGCGCCAGGCTGGGGAGAGGAGGCGCCAGGTTGAACTGGAGCACCAGGCTGAGGAGCTGGCACGCCAGTCTGGTGCGCAGCAGCGCGCCGCGATCGCGGCGCGCGAGGCTGAGCTGGAGCGCGCGCGCGAGGCTGAGCTGGAGCGCCTAGACGACGACCTCTTCGGCAGTGCCATCTTTCACTCGGCCTAACTTATTCATTTATTTTTCTACTTCATTCGCATCTTCAAATAATGTAAACATTTTATCATTATTTGTTTCTATTTTAATACCCTTTTCTTCCACAATTTTTTTCACATCATCAAAGAAATTAGCCAAAGAAGAAGTTTCATCTATATCATCTTCATTTTTAACCGATACCATTTCTTTGCGTGGAGATTTGGGTTCTTGGATAGGATCATTAATAGATTTTGTTTCTTCAATGATCTGTAATGGTTTTACTATTGGATCGTTGACTGATTTAGTATTATTCATATTGGGATATAAATTATCAAATGAAAAGGATGATTTTTGGGTCTGATTCGGTTCTATAGGAGTCACGGTTGTCGCTAATACATCACTCTTAACTACATTTACCTCTTCACTTGGTTGCATATTAGTCATAAATTTCTTTAATTTATCATCTTCATGAGTATCTTTTTTATCATTTGTAATATCAACATTATCATATTTTATCTCTACTACTGGCGCGGGTGTTCCGGTTGTTCCTGTTATTTGGTCGGTCGCGGGCTCTGGAATATTGGGTTTATCCGAAGATCCGGGTACGTCAACCGGTATAGTGATATCATTTACGACTATATTTGAACATGCCTTTGATACTTGTTCTTCCGTTGGATCACCTGAAGAATTTATCACATCTGATACAACAGATACAACAGATACACCTAATTCATCTAGGGTTGAACTATCAGATTTAATAATCTCGGACATTTTATTCTCTAAATCTGAAATACTTTCGGAACTTTCTCTGACAATATTCGGACCTAGATCTATATCAGGCTGTTCCCTGTGATCTATATCAGGTTGATCTATAATTAATGATGGTTTGTCTACATTGTCTACATTGTCTACATTGTCTACATTGTCTACATTGTCTACATTGTCTACATT
>Ga0115001_10002298_pt1 | contig 14645 bp, 11 predicted proteins | sample ArcticOcean_MG_C_12_FD_89869 | JGI IMG/M metagenome (GOLD analysis project Ga0115001, IMG submission 89869) | Marine microbial communities from western Arctic Ocean - ArcticOcean_MG_CB8_130 | ecosystem: Environmental > Aquatic > Marine > Oceanic | place: Arctic Ocean: Canada Basin | collected... | reverse complement strand
CCCCACCACGTCCGCGACAACGACTCCCACCACTACAACAACGCCCACCACCTCCGAAACAACGACGACCACGACGCCCACCACCTCCGAAACAACGACGACCACGACGCCCACCTCCACCGCGACCACGACCACGACGCCCACCTCCACCGAAACAACGACGACCACGACGCCCACCACCACCGCGACCACGACCCCCACCACTACAACAACGCCCGCCACGTCCGCCGCCACATCCCCCACCCCGACCCCCTCCGCGACCAGGACCCCCACCACGTCTGAAACAACGACGACAACAGGCACCACGTCCGCGACCACAACCACCACCGCGACCACGACCCCCACCACCTCTGAAACAACGACGACAACGCCCACCACGTCCGCGACAACGACGGAGGAGTCAAGCACGCTTCCAACAATAGAGGAACCAGCAGAATCGACACCCAGCACCAAATCAACCGCAACTGAATCATCATTGCCCACTTCGCGATGGTATTTAATCGCAACGTTGGGTATCTTGGTTGTTCTTTTGGGGACGCTCGCGGTTTCGGGCGGCAATCGCACACAAGGACACGCATCTTTTTTTGCGTCGCATCCCGCGTCGCATTCCGCTTCTCTTCCGGCGAAATGGACTGCGCAGCCCATCGCAGCGGGACAAATATCACCAGCCACAACGACCGTGTCGCCGCGAATGAATTGGTTATAGTAGCCGCGAGCGAACTGGCACGCTGCGCCCAAAGAGTGGAGGTGCAATCGAGCAAACATAAAGTCTGCAACACTAACAACCATAAGAACAAAATCTGTAATGGCGTCCGGTTTATCCTAAATAAATCGATGCATTCATACAAATATTGCCAACGTTGCCACAGCCCGTGCTATATCCCCCACCCCTCATGTCTGGGCTGGTGTCGCCCCTGATCATTGAAGGGAATGTGGCCCATCTTTAACTGCTCCAACGCAACGGCACCGCCGTCAACGGCTGCGCTCGTAGTGTCCGCGCTGGTGTACACCTCGCTGGGGCCGCCGTTGCCGTGCCCCAACGCCACCGCCACCCGCGCCGAGGTCGCCGCGGCGGCCGGCATTGCAAACTGCACGGTGCAATGCGGTTCCGATTACGCGCTTGCGCAGGCTGTCGCCAACCTGTGGGCGCCGGACGCCGTGCCGCCGCCACTGATCCGCAACGTTGCGACGGGGCTCGTATTTTCCGACATTGTATTACTTCTGTTGGTCACGGCCGTCGTCGGCCTTGTGTTCTTTGCCGTGCTGGGGTCGCACTACCCCGTGCCGGATATCCCCGAACCCCCGTGAACCAAACCCTCAAAACCGATCCTTTCGCATGTCTCACTGCAGTGTCTACGCCTGTGAACAGAACTCGGCGTTCCACTCTTTGTGCTTGGTCGCCAATCCGAAGACATGCACAGCCCGGTTTTTTTCAAACATCTTCATGTGCATAGCGTAAGCAGCACCAACAAGAAAGCAGCGCCGGTCTAGCTCATCCTGTTTAAAGCCGTTCGTGTCCACAAGGTTGGCGTCTTCGTCGTGACACCAGCAGACGGGCGGCGCGGTTTTGGCGATGCCTTCCTCTCCGCAGTATTGTACAGTGCACCGTCTAGTGTCTGGAGGGCAACACGCAGCGGATTGGCACGCTCGACCTTCAGGGGTTAAGTAATTCGGTTGTTTTTTGATTAGCGCACAAAGCTGCGAAAATGACTTAAATCGCTGATCCTTTGACACCGGTTCCACGTAGAGGTACCGTTCTTGCATTGTCTTTTCAATCTGACACCAATCGTGCAGCCACGTTCGCAACACTGCATCGGTCGTGAACCCTGCGTACTTGCACGGCGGTGTCATTGCTGCAGTCACTGCTCCCACCATTGCAACAAACAACATTGTTTGACCGCAAAAAAAAAAATTAAAAAATAAACAAATTATTTTTCCATTTTCATTGCCTGTTAATGTCCATTGGACGTTTTTATCTGGGGTTTTTTTTTTAAAAAAATAACTATATCTTAGGGGTATTGGCCGTCTTGCCACTTGTTGAACAGCAGAGCACCGCAAAGCATGTTTCGACGGCAGTACGCCACAATAGACGCACATTTGAGTGATCCGTGGACCCAATCGTTTTCCGCCGAGTACAGCTTCGAAGTGCTGACGCCGTTAATTCACAGGCAGTGGCCGACCAGCAACAAGGTGTCCGTGCATGCGGTGGGGTTTGACCGCCACACAATGCCGCCCTCACTTAATGTGTACGTCGAGCACGAATCGCCCCGGCCGTTGAGGGATGATGAGGGCGTGTCGGCGCTGGCGTGGGGCACGCGCAAGTGCACGGTGCGGGCGGGGACCGCCGCTGACATTAACACGGTTTTAAAGCTGGCGGGCGTCGTTGAAAATGCATCGCCGTGCGGGCCGCTTGGACCCTTGGTCGCGACGGCGCATCGCGATGCGGCGGAAGCAGCCGCCAGCGTGTTCTTGGCAGCGGACGGCCCGCAGCTGCGGTGCACGCACAAATGGTGTCGAACCCCAATGCAGTCGCCGGCAGACGGTCATGCATGCTTGTCGTGCAGCACGCTGTACTGCTCACGCCGGTGCACGCAGGGTCACTTCTGCGGCATTGACAGCGCAACGTTGCTGCAGCCACTGATGACGGCCGTCGTGGTCCGGCGGTCCCCGACCCCGCTTGCGTTTACGGACATTCCCCGCCTGTTTCCCGACTTTCAGTTTGGGGTTGCGCTCAAAGAAGGCCGACAGTTGGTGCACGTCGCGGATGCCGACGTCGACCCGATGGCGGCGCGCGTGTGCGGCAATGTCGGGATGTACGCCACGTTTGTGGTTTCAGCCGAGGTGAATGGCAAGCCAGTCGTCTCGTTTGCGTTGGCGGCGCGGGGCACCTACAAGACATCGCGGCCGGTGCCGACGGCAACGGCGGTGGTCGCCGACCTTGCGATGGTGGCGGCCGAGACCAAGGAAACCGCCGCTCGGTTCAAAGTGGCCGAGTTTGCACGAACGCTCCAGCTGGCGCGGGCTGACCTCGAACGTTTTTCTGGTGGTGATGGTGCCAACCGCCTCTCGGCCGGGCCCGCCGGTACCCCGTTGTCGATGGGGGACGTGCACAGCCTGCTGGCCGCGGCGGACCGGCACGCCGCTGACGCCGTTGGGGACCCTGCATTTTTGATTGCGGCGACAGCGGCCTTTGAAGCCGGCCTTGCGGCGTTGCTGCGGCACCAGTTCTCGATCGCACCCAAAACGCCTGCGTGGGGGGCCACCGCCGTGGAACGCGTTGGGCTCGTGTTTATGGACGTGTACCAGCAGCCGGAGCACCGGGGCTACGAGCGGCTGCACTCGGCGGCGTGCCACTTGCTGGGGCAGGTTGACCGTGCGTGACGGCGTGCATGGCCCGGAGCGACCTGAAGGCCTGGTCGACCGTTGTCATTCCAGGCACAATCCAGTTACGGTTTTCGTACTTGGTGCCGGGGTACACCACCGGCGTGCACCCCGTGGAGAGGCTGATGGCCTTGCCCGGAAATTTGACTGATCCGGACACGAGCCCATTCGTTTCAAACCCTGGCGTCACGCACTCGGCAAAGGTGCCGGTCCCGACCATGTTGGGCACGGTGACGCGGTCGGGGTACACGCCGTCGAGCACCTCGGCATAAAATGCGTAGACGCTCAGCAGGGCCTCCGACGGCGAGCTTTTGCCGGCACGGATGTGGTTGCCATCCTTGGTGAAGCACAGGAACCGACCGCCGTCGGTGTCGACCCGGAAGTTGGACGCCGACATCTCGTCGTTGGACAAAATCGCCAAGACTGGCGGCGAGAACCCGCGCGACGACACGTCGATGCCGGGATAAAACTGGTCGCGACGCGATGCTACGCCGGCAGGGGCGGCGCTCGAGTGCATGACGGTGTTGGTGAGGTAAAATGCTTCGATAAACGGCAACGGATCCACCTTGTCGCGCGCCGTAAAATCGTCTGCAAACGTTAACGTGTTCATTCTTACGCGCAACCTCTTCTTTTTTTTTTAATGAATAAACAAAAAAAAAATGAAACGGGTGTGCAAGCGGTGGGCGTTCAACCAATCGCCCGCGCGATGCCGATCGACAGGGCCGACACCATGATGGCCGCGCCTAAAAACATAAACCATAACGCGACCTGCTGCATCGCCGACTGGTTGAGCGTTAGGTACACTGGCGTCTGGCGCCACGGCCACCACGGCGTCGGCGGGGCGGTTGACAGCACGAGCGCCCCGGCGACGTCGGGCGCCGCGCACGGCGCAGCAAAGCACAGGTTTGGTCGGTCGGGGTGCGAGGTCGTGGCGACCATGAGCGGCGGGAACCACGTCGACCCAGCGGTGCCGGCGTTGAACAACGTTATGTTGTGCTCGGCCGCGGCTCGCTGTGCACCAGCACCCTCGGCCATCGAAGCAAGCGCCAGGTCGCCCGCAAACCGGCACGCGGCGCCGTGGACCAAGTCGGACAGCGCCTGCAGCAGGCACGCCGTGTACGTGGCCGCCAACGCGCCGTACCCCCCCGGGCACTTGGGCAGGTCGGCGTGCTCGGCCTGCCAGGCCACAACCGCAACCGCGGCGTGCTCCGAGACGCACGCCAACACCCGACGGCTGCGGCACTGCCCGAGCCAGCCACGAACGGCCGAAACGTCCTCGGCGGCAAAAGCCTGGATCATCAGCAGCTCCGCGCGCCGGCACACTTGGTCGGCGTTGCAAAACACCACGTCGGACAGCTCGGTCGCGATGGCCAGGCCGTCCGACGACGACGACGACGAGGACGAGGTTGGCCGGCGGACCTGCCGCCGGGCCACTGCGTTTACGCCGGCCGGCACCCCGAGCAGCACGATCAAATCCATGCCGGCAAACACGTGGTGCATCTTGGCCGCATCCCCCTCGCGGACCGCCTCCTTTTCGGACGGCGACAACTCGACGGCGGTCATGTCGTGCAACGCCACCGAGAATGTTGGCATAACTAAAGGGGTTCACGGTTGCTGTTGGAATGGCTTCGTTGATCGCAAAGCTGCTCCAACACCACGAGCCAGTCGGCGAAGGCAGCACGCTCGCGTGGACCAGCCCCGCGGCGTACATTTCGCGCACGCAGGGGTACGTTGTCGGCGGGCGTGGGTTGCAGCCGGATGACCGGTTCTACGTGCAGACCGGCGTTAAGGTGGTCGAGCCCGGGGACGGCGGCGCGTTGCTGTTCATGTCGTGCACGTCGTCCCGGTGCGCCGTGGTTGACCCTGCCACGCACAGCGTTCACGAGGTGCTGGCATCAGCGACGGTGCACAACGCGTCGGACCGCCCCGACTACGTCACGCTGGAGGCCCTCGACGTGTCGTTCACCCTGCCGCTCCACGTTGTGCTCAGCGTTGTCGCCGATTCGAAAGATCCGGCCACGGTGCACCACGCCGACAAGGCGCGCGACTGGTTTGCATCGCGCCGTGCTGTGCGGGACGGACAGCCACGGCCCCTGCTCTCGGAATCGTACGACGTAGTGCGGACGCTGTCGCTGTACATAGCGGCGGCCTGCCGCGACAAACTCTAGCACTGCAACGCGAAGAGTGGTACGCCGACTGCTGTTCAGCTTTAAAAACGGCGCTTGGGCTTGGCTGAAATTCAGTTGGTAGGACATTCGGCGAGCGTTATTCCCATATGAATATATATTTTTTTACTGAACACCTATCTGGAAAACCCAGAATTCCAGCTGGACTTTTTAGTTTAATAAAAAATAAAAAATAAAAACTATTTTAGTCTACCATAACGACCCGTTGTGCGCGCGGCGCTGTAACCCGCGTAATGTCGGCCAGCGTTGCGCCATGCGCCCGTGCCAGCGCTGTCACTGCCGCAAGCTCGGTTTCCAATTGCGACACTTTAGCGACGACCACCGCCAGCTTCTTGCGTTTTCGATGCTTGGTGTCCGCGGCGTACTTTCGGCTGGTGCGCACCCGCCGGAACCCCGGAAGCCAGCCAAGCGTGAACTCGCCGGGTTTTGTGTCCTTGAACTCTTCTAACCGTGCTTTGTACTCTGGTCCCGCGGCCTTGATACCATCGTCGCCAAAAAACGCAATGATTGTTTCTTCCGCTACCGTGCACGCCGCAGCGTATTGGGTTGGCGTGAGGCCTGCATAGCGTTTGGCGTGGACTTTAAAGATTTCGATGGGGTTGGCGCGGTCAACCCGTAGTTTCTTTCCGCACGGTTTTTTTTTAGCAGTCAATGCGTCGCCAGGGGGGGCACGCTTGGTTGAGGGTGGCATGGTTGTGCCGCCCGGGAATTTTTTGGTTTCGATTTTTATTTTTTGTTTTTTGAGTGCACGTTTTTAAAACTGGAAAGTGTCCATTGGACATTTTCGGTAATAAAAAAAAAAAAAACTTGAAAATGAGCATCGACCTCGTTTTTTGGACACAATTCATTCTGGATCGATCTTGAACACGAACATGAACTTTTCAGCCAACCACGAATTGCTTGGTGCATTGCTCGCCGCCGTCGTTGCGGCCGGCGTGTTTGCACGGCTGCAGACGTCGTACGTGACCACGGGCTTTGTTGGCGTGCGCTCTACCTTTGGTGCGGTCGCGCCCGAGCCGCTGCCCGCTGGCGGGCCTTACCTTCGGTTTGGGGCCGTTTTCTCGATTGTTGACGTCGACGTCAAGCCGCAGGTCGATGCGATTCCGCCCATCGAGTGCAGCACGCAGGAAGGCATTGCGATTGTGTTCCCCGCAATCTTGGTGTACAACCAGCTTCCGGCCGACCGCGTGGTGCCGGTTGTGCGCGAGTACGGCTTTGACTACGACGAGCTGCTCATCACGGCGCAGGTGACGCAGCGCGTGCTGGAGATGTGCAACGACATGACGCTCGAAGAGATCCGGACCTCGTTCTCGGGCATGAACGACGCGCTCCAGGCCGGGCTGGAGGCGCACCAGGCGGGACGGCGGACGGGCCTGGCGATTACGGACGTGGTGGTGCACAAGCCAGCGTTCCCGGCGGAGATCCAGGCCAACTACGACCGCAAGGCCGCGGAGCGGACCGCGTTGCAGGCGGAGGTCGACACGCAGGCGCGCAAGCTCAAGGAGTCGCAGACGGCAAAGATGATGGTCGAGGCCAAGCAGATGGAGAAGCTGCTCACGGAGGAGTACGCCGGCAAGCTGCGGATCGCCAAGGCCGAGACCGAGGCCACGGAGCGCAAGATTGCGTCGGAATCCAAGGCGCTCGAACGGAAGATCGAGGCCGAGTCCGAGGCGCTGCGGATCCGCACAATCGCGGCGGCCAACACGGAGCTGCACACCGACAGGTACCTTAAGTTTCACTACCAAGAAAAGGTGCTCCAGCGAGCCCAGGCATACTACGGCGAGAAGCTGCCGGTGTACGTGGGCGGGGCGTTGACGGCGGCGGGCGCGGAGCAGCGCGCAGCCGAGTAGACAAAGGTGCAAAGCAGGCGTGGCGTGTGCACATTTACAATAAACAAATTTGGCTACACGCCCCAAGAACCTGAATGTACACCTTTTTTATAAACAAAAAATCTCCGGGTGCACATTTCTGTAGTGTACACTTCCGGCAGTGAGTGTATAGCGGGGGGTGTATAACGCCACCAAGTACCCTGTGGTTGCACACACCCAACTGGGATAAATCGACAGATGACAAAAATGTGGGTGGTGATTGTTTGTATGTGTACGTTGGCGGCCAAGTTCGTTGCGGAGATCGCGGTGATTGAGCGGCGGTACCCGGTGCACGCCACGCCGACGGTGGCGCCGACGCCGTCGACGCAGTACCACGAGTACCGGGACCGGCGGACGGCACCGACGGCCAAAATGGTGATGGCGACGGCAAAAGTGGTGCCGGCGTCAAATAAAACAGAAGAAGAAGTGCTAATACTGGTGTTGTCCCGACGCCCAGCATTCGAAACGCGCACAACAATACGGGAAACGTGGGGGAGAGGCTGCACAAACATACGTTTTGTTGTTGGGTCCTGCTGCAGGCTACCGCAAAGCACCGTTCAGCCGTGGACGTGCATCCCCCACGCCCCCCGTTCCGCGTCCCAGCAAGAGGTGGATCGCAGAACTGCAGATTGTTTTGAGGAAGATCGTCAGCTAGAGCGCGAACGCAATCAATTTAATGACATGGTATTTGCACGCACGGTTGACGTGTACCGACATTTGCCACAGAAGTTAAAGGAAGGGTATCAATGGGCAATGCAGAATTCGTTGGCGGAGTGGATTATCAAGACGGACGATGATTCAGTCGTACGTGTTAAAGCACTGACGAAGTATCTGCGCACAACCTTGGATGCGTCCGTTCCTACCGTGTACGGATCCATCAGCAAGGGGTGGGGTGTGCATCGTGCTGGAAAATGGGCTGAGCGCACGTACGCCCCATCAACGTACCCTGCATTTCCGCTTGGGAGTCATGGGCACGTTGTCAGTCGTCCTGTTGCGCAGTGGATTGCAGACAATCAACACGGGTTGATAAACTACCAAGGCGAAGACGTGTCAATTGGCATATGGCTTGACGGGTCTCCGTTGAAATCTAAAATAAAATGGGTCGCAAGCAAGCACACCGCAAACCACGGAAATTGTTTCGACCCTTCCTTGTGGATGATCGGCCACGACATTTCGGCGGCCAAGATGCGGAACTGTTTTGGCGCAGCAGCCAAATCTGTATCAATCAAGCCCCTTGGCCGGCTTGGCAACCTTATGTTTGAGCATGCATCGGCGTACGGCCTGGCGCAGCAGGCCAACGTGCCGTTTTGCATCGACCGCGGCAACAGCGAATTTTCGTTTAGCGTGCTTCGCGAAACGTTTGTTGGACCGTTTCCACCGTATTGCACGCACCGGGGTGCAGCATCGATTGCAGAAGCAGGATACGCCATGCACGATGCTCGCATTGCTGGCATGTTGCGTCAAACCAACACGCCGGCGACATTAAACGGTTACTTCCAGTCGTGGCGATACTTTGAGGGAATTGCACCCGCCGTACGTTCTTTGTTCACGTTTAAACCGGATGTGATGGCGCAGGCTCGCACTGCAATAAATCGTGAGCGGAATCAGCAGTACGTCGGGGTTGTCGGCATTCACGTGCGTCGCGGGGATTACATGAAGTATGGGTACTTACGATTTCCGCCGGCTTCCTATTTTGAAAGCGCGATGGTGTTATTTCCGCGCCATCAATTCATTGTACTGACAGAAGACATTGCGTGGTGCAGAGAGCAATTGTTTTTTATGAACAATGCTGTTAAAATAATGCCAGCCGGCCGGGCTGGGCCAGTCGACATGGCCATTTTGACACTGTGCGACGGTATTATTTTGACGCTCGGAACATTTGGGTGGTGGGGGGGATGGCTTGCACCGAATGCCCGCGTAATGTACGACGCTAACGTGTTCAAGCTCGAGCATCCGACAAACAAGGGCAAAGTTCGGTACGACGACCATTTTATGCCAGAGTGGACGGCGGTGGGAAGCAACAATGCTAAAAATGGCTGGGATAGTCACCTGCCGTCAAACAACGCTATCCCTGACTTTAGCGTCGTTCGTGAGTCGCTCGCAGTTGCAACTAAATATGACTGGGCCGCCACTGAGTTAACGTGTCGCCAACATCTCGCGACAACCAAATCCGAAATGGCGAGATTTTATTCTGAAAACGGACAGGGTGGTAAAATGTACGAGCATCCTGAACGATTACGAATGAATGCCACGATTGTAGAACTGGGTGCATTCTCTGGCCGTGACATAGGAGTTTTTTTTCAAAAAGCGTCCGACCGCAACATACGAACCGATGGCATGGCATTTTATTTGTACGAACCTGCGACAGTTCCATTTAGTGCTCTCCGGTCTAAATACGACCACCGCCCAAATGTACACCTTGTTAATACTGCTGTTGGCAATCGTATTACGCATTTATGCGTACAAGGAACAAGCGACGCACTTGCTCTCCGCGACAACGTCAGTTTTTGCTCTGAAACATTTCCGGTGCTAGACATCGCAGACGTTCTGAAACCGCACAACCATGTCGATTTGTTGCACATTAACTGCGAAGGGTGCGAAGTTCCAATTATTCAGCGTATTTTGGCTACCTCGAGCACTAAAGTACATGCAATCGAAGTCCAATTTCATCCGCAACACATTTCAGCAAAAGCATATTGTGATGCAGCAACGGACCTCTTTTCCCATGGCTACCGCTTGACGTATCACTTTGCATGGGTTTGGGAATTGTGGGAACGACGTGAACCACCGCCCACTTTGTACAATACCCGGCAGACACGACGGCACTTGTTGCAAAAAAACGCTGCGCTTTTACCCAGTTCATTTCCGCTGGGGGGGGTAATGTCACCAGCTTCTGCAAATGTTCACATTGCATTATCTGACAAAATTATGCAAAAGGGTCAATGGGACGGCAGTCCGATCGTAATACGTAAATACAAATTGCTTTTTTGGACAGTGCCAAAGAATTCGTGCTCGGTATTCAAACGACTTTTCCGCCGCATGGAGGGATATGCAGATTGGCGAACTCGGTACAATTTTCCCCGTGGCTATACGCACGACGGCGCCGCATCTACTTTGCCGCACGAACCGGGACGAAACGGGCTAACGTACTTGTACAATTTAAATGGGGTAGAAGCAACGGCAATACTTAACGACAAAACTTGGACGAAAGCGATTTTTTGGCGCGATCCTACCGAACGGTTTTTATCAGCCTACCTGGATAAGATTGGTGCGCACAGCCGGTTGGGGTGGAATTTCAGCACGTTTGTAACTAAAGTCGAAAATGGAAAGCGTGATGTGCATTGGAACCCGCAGTGCGATTTGATTGACTGCAACAAATGGTTGCCTGTTGTGAACTTTGTGGGGTATGTCGAAACGGCAGCAAAAGATACCGAGCTTCTGCTGCGCCGCATCGGAGCGTGGGACACGTTTGGATCGAGTGGGTGGGGATTGGACGCAGGGGTGTCTATTTTTCAGGGACAAAAGGATTACCGTCATGCAACAGGGGCGCGTGGGCGAATGCACGAATTTTACGCGGACAATGCATTAAAACAGAGGGTCGAGTTGCTAATGGCACACGATTTCCGTCCAAACGTTAAGGAAATGCTGCATCATGCTTGGGCACGGAACGCATTCAGTGTTAACGGTGGTGATGCTTGCACATTTCCAGTGCCGTTGTACAACGACACAGGGCGTTATCACGCCACATTTAAACGAATGGATACAAGTAAACGGAACGAGTTGCTTCAAATTATGGATAAACTGTTTCGCTTTTCGGAAGTTAACAACAAATCAATGTTTATGCACCTTGACAGCGGCATGGCATTAGGATTGTACCGCGAGGGAACGTTGAAGGAAGACGGCGACGTTGATGTGCGGTACGGCTTTGCAATGAACAAGCCGTTAATTCTACCGGCTACAAAAAACGCAGCAGGATTAAAAATAAGCTTAAACAATGTTGCTACATGGGGGGACCCTGCCAACCCAAACATCGGGCCAGGCCCCCGTTCGCTGTCGGTAGAAGAAGTTGCTTCGGTCAACAGTCAGCTGTGCACTGTTACGGTCAACAATTCGACATTTTCAATGTTCAGAGACCAAAAGGAAATGCTACGTCGTTTTTATGGTCCGGTGTGGTTTGTGCGTATGCCATTTAAAGGTGTGTGGCCTCATATGATGTCGCCTAAAACTCGGGGGTGGGCTCAATCAATGTCCATATTGAACCGCATGGACATTGACAAAAATCAACGCATTACCGTTACCGAATTGGATCAATATACAGTTAACGACGGTATAAACAAAAAGGCGTACGCCGACCAAATTTCAGCCATCGAGCGATGCAAAGCCGCCGCGTTTGCAACATGGATGTTCCAGTTTACCCGCAAGCCGTACAAAATTTCAAGCACGCAATGGAAACGCGACGGCACTCCGTTTTTTGAAAACTGGTTTGCCAACGAATGTAACAATTAAACCATGTTTATTTTTGCAATTGTTATAAACCGCGTGCAGAAATGCGGTCAATTATAGCGGTCGTAGATATTCCCGGAGTTCGCGGCACTTCTCTGTAAATGCCAAGCGATAGTGCATTGCCATACATTTTTGCCTTATCTGCATCCGAAATTTCACTCCCGTGAATTACAAAATCAATGCCAGTGTCTTTCAAGAATTGGGACGCAACCGCAAGGGGCGCGTTCAACACAACTTCGTCGACATACTTGCAAGCTCGCACCACTTCTGCGCGCTCGTCCATTGTGCATACCGGCGTTCTCTTGTAACCGGTTATCGTTTTATCATTGTGGATGCCAACAATAAGATACACACTTTCATCGGATTGCATCCCGTCTTCTCGAAACTGTTTACATTGTTTTAAATATGCCACGTGACCTGCATGAAACAGATCGGCGCACATATCGACGTATATTTTTACAGGCATTTTGTAGCACAACCCAAACTTTTGCGCTTGCAAACATCCCATGATTTATAAGCATGCTGTCAACTTTGGCTAAACGGGGTCTGAACATTTAGCGCGACCGGCCAGCGAATGCAGTCATCAATATTTCGTGTTGGCCTGCCAGGTTTAAGGCCAGCTGGTGTCATGTTCAGAGAATTATCCCGCTGACAACGCACGTTGGGACGTTTTTTAATGACTGGTTTGCCACGAAAACATCGCAATTCCGCCAACCACGCACGTTGCACCGACTGCCTGCACCCACCTAACTTAGCGCCAACGCTAGGGCGCCGCAAACCATGATACGAGTATGCAATGCGTGGTAGTCTGCCCGAAGGTTGCAAGCAAACTTAAAGAAGGGTTATATGCTGAAGGTCGGGGATTACCGATTTTTGGCGCCCTGTCCACGTTGCAGTTCATGCCGTACCGCGCGGACATGTTGTTGAGTTTGGCGTTGTGGCACATGAACGACCCCCCCGACTTGTGCACGTGCAGAAAATAAACAATTTTGCGTGCGCCGGGAGCAAACACGCTTGCTGCCAATGCGAGCGTTGCTGCAAACATGCCTGGTGGATCATTTTCGGATGTTGTCCGTCGGATATAAGCATCGCCCTCGTGCTGCACAAGCACGGCACTATGAAAGACGCCTGCTACGCAAAAAAGGCACGCCAATTTGTTCGCGCAAAATTTGCGTGCTTAATTTTTTGTCTTGTGTTTTTTATTTGTGCAAATTTTCGGCGTTTTGAGAAACCTAAAACTTTACGTACGTACACGGCGATTGCTGCACCTACTTCAATTCGGACAAGTACAACGCCAAGTACAACATTGCCCGTGCTGCGAATTGACGCGGTTCTTGCGGTACGAATATACCGACACGATAAGGCAAAGTGGACAACGTTTGAACTGGATCAGTGGGTAAAATATATGATTTATGCAGGCGTTCAAACAATCTATTTGTATGATTGTCACATGACAGATGATGAAGCTTTAAAAAAATGGGCGGCTTCTCGTTCTAACATACTTTATATAGATTGGGGCAAATACAACCACCCACACACCCTGGGGGGGACGCAGATCAGGGCATACCAACACGCAATTGACTCTTACGGACACCTGAGTGACTGGCAGATTGCATTTGACATGGACGAATATCCTTTCTCTTTGATCGATTTTGACGCTGGGTGGTTGCCTCGTAGAATAAATGCATTATCTCGACCTGAAATTTCTGAGTTGTCGATAAAAAATTTTTTGTTCCTGGGAAACGACACTTCACGTCCGTCTGAATGGGTTGCCGAAAGAATTGTCCGGCGAACACCATTCCCAGCAAACACTCTTGACAAACCAATCTATCGCCCTAAAAACGTGCGTGCCCAGATGCATCACAATATTCTTCAAAGTGGGTCGTCAGTGGATGTTCCAGCATCCGAATTAAGAATGAACCATTATTGGGGCATGCGATTACAAAACTGGGGGTTGCCCTGTGAAACCAACGAATGCATGAGCAAAACAGAAATGATAAAGAAAACGGTATTCGACAACTCGTCCTTTTCTTTAATATCGCGCGTCCAAAAAGTTTACAAATAGCAGCAACGGGGTATGGAGGAGCGCCCGTGCAAGCCGTGCGGCGCCAACAACGACCGTCACGCGTACTGCCGCCCATCCAAAAAAATCTCGACAAAAACCCCCGGTGGTGCGCGGCGGCAAGAAGGACGCCGCGATGCAGCGACGGAAAGCCCGTGGGCAGCGCGCGCTGAGCAGGTGACTATTTACCATGAGCACCGCGTGCTGCTCGAGCTCGAGTCAAGTACTGCTTGCAGCGCCAGTATTTATTGCGGGAAAAAATAAAATAAATCTAATCTAACATGTGGTCCATGACCGAAACGTTTTCGCAGTCGGCCGAGACGTGGACCGCCATCCGCAAGGCAGCCCACGTGCGGTGGACCGCGCTCAAAGCGTACGAAACCGCATCGCAAAAGGCCCGAAAGAAAAAAGATGCTTGATTGCTTGCTTGACCCACTCCGGGCGCGCCCCCCGTACGCCGTGGCGTGCACGGCCGGCTTTTTTTTTTTTTTTTTTTTTTTTTTTTCCTGTTTTTTTTTTTTTTTTTTTGTTTTTTTTTTTTTTTTTTTTTATTTTTGGTGTGACGGTTCAGGGCGGCGGTTTTTCCTGGGTGGTGGAGGGTCGCACGGAGGATCATCGAGTGTGCGCTGGTTATTTATTTGTAGT
>Ga0115001_10002280_pt1 | contig 14710 bp, 5 predicted proteins | sample ArcticOcean_MG_C_12_FD_89869 | JGI IMG/M metagenome (GOLD analysis project Ga0115001, IMG submission 89869) | Marine microbial communities from western Arctic Ocean - ArcticOcean_MG_CB8_130 | ecosystem: Environmental > Aquatic > Marine > Oceanic | place: Arctic Ocean: Canada Basin | collected... | reverse complement strand
CTAAGTCCATAAAGAATATCGATAGCAGAAATTGGCCCAAGAGAAGATTGGTATAAGGGCACTGTAAGTTTACCCTCTGCAACCTCACTACAAACGCTTACAAGATCTGGACAAGTAATTATTAAATAACCATCATCATTAAGAACTCTATGCATCTCTTTTAAAGCAATAGGGACTTCGTGTGCAAAAAGATGCTCAATGTTATGTGAAGAATATACAGCATCAAATTTATTAGATTCAATAACAGACATATCTGTCATTGAAGCAATAATATCAGGCTTAACAGATTTATCGATATCAACCCTAACTTCATCCCAAGAATTAGTTTTAAATTCAGGTGTGGAGTTAAGTTTAGTTAAACGACCGCAACCAAGGTGTAAAAAAGATTTATTCATTATATAAAACCATTTAATTTAAGGCAAAAAAAAGGGAAGCGTAAGCTTCCCTTTCAATTTATAAGTTAGCGTCATTAAGCTAGAATGAAATCGCCGGCTTCAAGACCACCAACAGCTATATCTGGACCAGTAATGTGAGCAACTAAGTTCACTTCTCCAACAAGAACTACATTATTTGCACCTGCATCAGCAAAGAAGATCATAACATCGTTACCATCGTAAGCAACAATGTAGAACTTATCACCAGAAGTAGCAGCAGTAATTTGAGAAATACCAGCATTAGCAGTACTATCTACTGCAGCCATTGATTCAAATAATAATGCAGGTGTTAAAGTTGTCGAATTAGCGGCATCAGCCATACTAGCAGCCGTAAGAGCTATTACATCATTTGTTGTTGTACTTACATTAGGAACATAAGCTGAGTTAGCAGCTGGACTTGCGAAGTTTGAAGTAGCAAAAACTGGAGTTGCGCCAGCAGCTGTAGTTACTGTTGTATTAGCCGCTAAGATTTGAATTATATCATCAGTCTCAGAGAAGTCAGCAATACTAGCGGCATTAGCGTCTACGGCAACATCAGATACATCAAAAGTATCATTACCTGCATTACCAGTCATTGTGTCAAGAGCAGCACCACCTTTCAATGTGTCATTACCAGTACCACCAAATAGTTTAGAGGCACCAGCTGCATCAGTAATTATATCATCACCTGCATCACCATAAAGACTATCTACAGCAGCTCCACCAAGAACAGTGTCGTTACCGTCACCACCCTTAATAGTATCACCGTCAGCAGCACCAGTTAAGCTATCATTACCTGCACCACCTTCAATAGAAGAGGCACCAGCTGCATCAGTAATTATATCGTTACCTGCACCACCATAAAGACTATCAGCACCAGCTGCACCAATAATAGTATCATTACCGTTTTCACCGAAAAGCTTATCAACAGCAGCACCACCAGTAATTGAGTCATTACCAGCACCACCATTTGCAGAATTAGCACCAGCACCTGTAGCAATAATATCATTACCGCCGCCAACAGTATCACCTGCAGCAGCTAGATCACCCCATATAGTGTCATTACCGCCTGTACCAGTAATTACATCGGAACCAGCACCACCACCAAGGATATCAGCAGTATTACCCGCACCTTTAATAGTATCGTTACCACCATCACCATAGAGTTGATCAGCACCTGTATTACCAGTAATAGAGTCATCACCGTCACCAGCAGTAAGAGTGTCACCACCAGTACCAACTGTTAGGTATAGATCAACATCATCATCATGGAAGTCTGACGCACCAGTAACTGTGAACTGGAAGTCATTTCCATTGATAGAGCCATTACCATCATAATCTAAGTAAAGAGTATTGATATCTTTTGCGAATACAAAGGCACCAGCAACACCAGATAGAACAGAGTTAGCCAGGCCAGCACTGTCTACATTACCCTGATCAGAAAGAGTGAAAACATTAACAGAGTTACCAAGAGTAGCAGTAATTCTAAGATTATCACCAGCTGTTACTTGAGCACCAGTAGTTGCATTAAGAACAGATTGCTTAAAGTCAGTAATAACATCTCTTGTTGCACCAGTTGAATCTGTAGCAGCATCATAAAGTAGAGTATCTAAACCACTACCAGTAGTTATGTTGTCAAAACCTGCTCCACCATCAATTATATCAGCACCTGTACCGCCATCAATAGTATCATTACCTGTACCGCCATCAATACTATCATTACCCGCAGCACCAGATAACATTATGTCATTACCTGCACCACCGGAGATACTATCATTACCTGCATTACCAGTAATACTATCATTACCTGACAAACCATAAAGACTATCACCAGTAGTAGTTCCACCACCAGAGATGATGTCATTACCTTGTGATCCTTTTAGAGTATCAACTTTAGCACCACCTGTAATAGTTAAGACAGTTTTAGCAGAATCCATTGCAGCATTATTGAAGACTATGGAATGAGCTGTTGCTCCAGTACCATCAAACGTCATAGCAGCTGGATCAAGAAGCGCAGAAGCATCATTATCATCAAGAACAACAGTAGTAGTACCACCAGTCACACCATCAACAGTTACAACTTTAACAACTTCAACCTCAGTAATATCATCATAATCGATTGTTACAGTTACTGCAGCATCCGCATTAAGAGCAATAGTATCAGTACCACCGTTACCATCAATTATATCGCCATCTTGAAGACTGGTTGTACCAGAGAAAGTAAAGGTATCATTCATACCACCACCGTAAATAGTATCATTATCACCAGTATCTGTATTACCAACAGTACTAATTGAACCATTTGTTACAGCAGAAGCATCAATAAAGTTAGTACCACCATTCGCAGTATTACCAACAACAGTAATTGATGTAGAACCTAGGTTTGTAAATGTAGCATTACCAAATGTAATTGATGCAGCATTTCCGCCATTTCCAAGTTGAATTTTCTCAATACTATAAAGGTGTTCTACTTCAGGAGCTGTAATAGTTAAAACAGCAGCTTCAGTAAACTTAAGGGTATCAGTACCGTCACCACCTTTGATAGTTTCAACACCACCAGATGTTTTAAAGTCTGAAGTATCCTCAACTTCAATAATATCATTGCCTGAACCAGCTTCGATATAATCGACGCCATCACCAGCTCTAATTGAGTCAACACCAGCTCCACCGTAGATAGAGTCTTTACCACCACCAGATACGATAGTGTCATTACCACCACCACCGGAGATATTATCAGCACCAGCATTTGTAGTTAGAGTATCATGAGATGCACCACCAATAATTGTAAGAGCTACATTTGTATCAGAACTAGTAACAGTTAAGCCTTCACCTGCAGTAAGATCTACAGAATTAAGATCAAGAGATGAACCATCAATTGTTAATGCAGTATCAGTATAACCATCAGCAATAGTAACAGTAACATCACCGGCTGTATTATCAGCAGCAGCATCAACAACTAAGATTCTTTCAATTCCTTTAACATTTGCACCAAAAGCAGCAGTAGTTGCATCACCAACGCCATTCAAATCGTCATCATTTGAAACTTGGATAGTATCAGTACCTTTGTTACCATCAATTGAATCGTCAGCAGTTAGATTTTCAGTTGCGTAAAAAGTAAAAGTATCATCACCAGAACTAGAAACAAGATTAAGGTTACCAGCTGATTTTGCTGTAATACTCAATGGAGTTGTCATCAAAGATGCACCTAATGAATCTTCACCAGTAGTAATTGTACCATTACCACTGATATTTAAACTTACATCAGGATTATTAGCAAGAACAGTATCACTTAGAGTGAAGGAGCTATCGTTAGCAATTGTCCATTTTTCTGTATTACTAATATTAGCAAGGGCAGCAGCTGAAGCAGTAACAGATCCAGTCCATGTTATAGTATCAGTTCCTACACCACCATCAATAGTATCAGCGCCAAGAGCTGCTGAATAATGATCACTTAAAGCATCTATTAGGAATATATCGTTTCCAGCACCACCAGATAGATTATCAGCACCTTCATTACCATTAATACTATCAGCACCATCTCCACCTTCAATGGTATCGTTTTTCTGACCGCCATAAAGACTATCAGGACCGCTACCACCAGTAATATCTAATGTTGTTGCAGTAACACTTGTACCTGTAAGGGTAAGAGTTTCTGCAGCAGTTCCAGTACCTGCATCAAGAGCAGAACCATCGATTGATAGAGTAGGTGTTGTTGTATCAGTAGCCCTTGGTGTAATAACTACATCTTCACCAGAGGTTAATGAATCTTGAACAACAACTTTATTAATATAGGTAGTACCATTTAAGACAGCACCAGTACCATCATCATCTGCAATAACAGTAATAGTATCAACAGCTGTTGCACTACCTGTTACTGTAAGAGCAGCATCAAATGTTACTGAATTACCAACAACGTTAAGTTCAACGCCTTTGGAATTAGTAATAGTATCAGCAGAAGTAGCATCGTCTTGACCAGCACCAGCAGATTTTGATAGATTGACTGTTACTGGGCCTTCAAATGTTCCACCGGCAGCAGCAGAAGTTAAAGTTAAAACTTGATTTGATTCAGCAGAAAAATCAAACGTTTTAGCACCACCAAGAGGTCCATTAGCTGTGATTGTCATAGCTCCAAGAGGCTCAATTATTTCAAAGTTACTTAACCCACCAGCAACTGATGAAGTAGTAATACCTGCAGTTATAGTAAGGGTATCTGTTCCATCGCCACCATCAAGTGTGTCAGCTGAGTTCAGGTTACCTGCTAATGTAAATAAGTCATTACCAGCACCACCAGAAACATTCTCGCCACCAGTACCAGCTAATAGTGTATCATTACCAGCACCCATTGTGATAACATTTGAACCACCTGTACCGGTCACAGAGTCATTACCAGCACCAGAATCAGCAACGTCAGCAAGAGTACCAAGTCCAAGAACATCAGCACCTCCACCAGTAGTAACATCTAGTTTAGTAACAGCTTCATCACCATCAAGTGTAAATACTTCAAGGGCATCCATTGAAGATGCATCGACTGTAAGAACTTTAGCTTTGTATGTTGCATCTAATGTATAATCTTGAAGATCAAGAGTAACATCAACACCAGCAGCATAATCATTAAACGTAATTGAATCAACACCAGTTACCAATTCAAAATCTACTGTACCAGCAACTGCATTTAATACAACAATTGCATCAGTTCCAATACCACCAGTAATAGTAGTAGCTGCATCAATAGAAGTTGGATATGCGTTGATAGTCAAAGGAACATTAGCTGTATTCACTATTTTATCAGCATTTGTAGCATCGCCAGAAAGTTTTACCGTCGTAGGATTTGTATAACCATCAAGTAAATTAAGGACTTGATCCGTTTCATTTGAGAAATCAAATGTAGTAGGAGAAATATTACCCTCAAGTGTAATTGTATGAGCAGTTATTAATTTTAAGACTTCAACATCTGAAAGACCGCCAACTACTGAAGTAGCCGTAAATCCCATACCAGATATTTCAACAGTATCAATACCATCACCACCATCATATATGTCTAGCGCATTTAGAGTAGCATCAAAATCAACTGAATCATTTCCAGCCCCACCAGTAATATCAGTATTACCAGCTGAGACAGTAATGGTATCAGGACCCGCACCACCAATAAAAGTAATGCCACCGATAGATGGAGCAGCACTAAGTGTTAAACCACCCGTACTTGCAGAAGCATCTACAGTTAGAATCTCAGCATCTAAAGCGGCTGTAATTGTTAGTGCTTTATCACCAGTAACAACAAGTTTAGATGTCGCAGTACCAGTTGTTTGAAGGTCAGCAAGTGTATTAGCTACAGATAAACTATTGATAGTAACAGTTTCAAGTGTAAGTGCTTGCAATGCATCATTATCAGTTAAAGCAACTGTAGTACTACTAGTACCTTTAACAGTAATAAGTAGGTTATCATTAGCACCTGCTAATGCACCTTTATTTAAATCAAGAGTTGTTGTTCCTACAGAAGATTTAAGATCCAATGAAACCATGTTTTCAACATCAGCAAAAGTTACACTATCGCTAGATGTTGTATTCATAAGTTTTGTAAGACCAGTAGTACCAGCAAGATTAATAGTTAGAAGATCTGTACCAGCAGTAACATCTGTATTTGTAACTTGAAGAACCTCAATGTTAGAAAGCTGAGGAATAACAGATAAACCACCGCCAGCATCTAGCTTAGCAGTTAGCGTATCAACACCACCCACACCATTTAATACGTCAAAATCATTAAGAGATCCTGCATTTAAAGAAGCATCAAATGAATCATTACCTGATCCACCTGTGAATTCATTAACACCAGTAGTTAGAGTAAATGCTTGTGATGTAGCAGAGCTACCAGAATTATTAACAAGAATTACATTACTTGAAAGTGCAACTGAATTTGCATCAAAAACACTAACCTTAATACCTTCAACACCCTCAACAATAGCATCAGAAGTTGCTGTAACTGCGAAAGTTGTTGAACTTGAACCAGAAGCAATTGTTGCTGAACCAGATAGCACATCAACGTCTGTAGTGGCCGCTTTGTCTACTGTAGTTCCATTGTTATCACCGATAACTGTCCAGGAGAAGCTTGTATCGGAACTAACAGCAGCACTTGCTGTAATTGTAAATGTTACTGCACTACCTTCATCCACACTGGATGCAGATTTTGTTACAGTATAAGATGGAGCAGCTGAAGAGCTGACACCATTTCCAGAAACACTAACATTTGAACTACCGGCAACTGAACCAGAGGCAGGAAGTGATGCAACACCCATTGATGATGCAAGTTCTGTTAATGTATTGGATGAACCTGTTGCGCCTGATGTAGCGTTACCGCCAACATCATATGAGAAGTTGCTAGCACCATTAATAGTGACAACAGCTCCATTAGAAAGAGTAAGTTGAACCGCGTCGGCAGCAAACTTAGAAGATGCTATGGATAAACCATCCACTAGCTGAATCTTATTTGCCCCGCTTGTATCGACTATAGTGATTGCAGCGTTTGCAGCAATGCCATTAGAAATGATATATGTATCATCTCCAGCTAGTCCTCTGTATGTAGTACCATTATTTGATGGTACGATTATGTCCGCACCTGAACTGTGATTAATAGTCGCCATTTTACTTCTCCCTATAATAACAACAAAACGATTCTCACCTAAAAATTAGGTTACGAATCACAAAATCCTACATTTCGCTGTAAACGTCAATATTTAATTTTAAATATTGTAACAAAATGTAACAAACTTTATCAAGTCTTATTTTATATTAAATTATGTCTTAAATAAGGCTTATTGATAAAATATTAAAAAAACTCCACTTATTGTTATCCTTTAACGCTTATATAATAAGCACTAAAGAATTTAAATTAACCTATTAAGTTACTATCAGCTATTATTTCTACAGTATATGTAGTAGCTGTCCAGTCACTTTCAAATGATTCCTCTACACTTGGTAAAACTAATTTACCGCTTTGTGCATTACTATCTGGTGCAAATAAAATTTGCGTTCCACTAATACCATCTGAAGTTACCTCAACATTTGAAAGCTGATCAAACTCAGAAGTTGTTAAATTCGATGTACCGTTAACAATAACAAGTGTTAACTTATCATTTGTTGCATCAAAGCCGTCTATAGTAACTGTGTATGCACCTTCACTAGATACACCTGCATCAGTTACTTCGTAACGAAAATCTTCTGCAGCAGATGTTGCTGCAACTGTTGTATCCTCAGTGGCTGAAATATTTACTACAGTATAAGATACTTCAGCTGGAGTTTCTTCTGCTGGAGTTTCTTCTGCTGGAGTTTCTGCAGCTGGAGTTTCTGCAGCTGGAGTTTCTTCCGCTGGAGTTTCTTCCGCTGGAGTTTCTGCAGCTGGAGTTTCTTCTGCTGGAGTTTCTGCAGCTGGAGTTTCTTCCGCTGGAGTTTCTGCAGCTGGAGCCGGAGCCGGAGCCGGAGCTGCCTCATCACCAATTGATGCACCAAATACAATATTTAAATTATTACTTTCATCTGCAACACCATCAAGGGTAAGAGTACTACTGTTACCATCTGAATCTGGAGCAAAATAAATTACTGTCTTATTATTAATTGCATCAACAACTATTTGTTGAGTGCCAGCTGAATTTGTTTCAAACTGAGAACGGTCATATCCGCTAGGAATAGATGCGCCTAAAATAATCAGCTTATCTGAAGCTAAACTAAAACCACTAATAGTAACATTACCATCTGATCCAACAACTTCATCTCCATCCCAAGATGCATCATAAACAAATGTCTCATTATCATTAGCCGCTGTAACTGAAGAGCTATCGATGTCTACACGAGTACCTGAAATAGACGGTGAAGAAATTTCAAAGGTTAAATCAATAGTTGATAATGTTGTGTCCGAGAAACCATCTATTACAATAGAACCACTATTGCCAGCAACATCAGATCCAAAATCTATTCTAGTTTCATCAATACCTGTTGTTACATCAACACCAGTTGTTGATAGTAAATTAGTTTTGCCATAACCCGATGGAAGCGACTCTGTTTTTAGAACTATCTTGTCAATTGCAGCATCAAAACCTGTAATTGTTACCGCACCATCAATAGCAACCGGTACACCGTTTTCAAATTTAACAGAATATTCAAAAATTTCACCAGCAGAAGTTGATGCAACAGAACCAGACGATAAATCGATCTTTGGAGAACCAGCATCTGCTGCTTCATTTAATGTTGTAACATTAACTAGAGAAGAGTCAGAGACACCAGTTAATGTAATTGTACCGGTAGAATCATTATCACTTCCCAAACTAATAGTAGTATCACCGTCAATTGTTGAAACAATATCAACGTTTGAAGAACCACCAGAACTAAAACTTGCAGGAGCACCTGTTCCTCTAAGAGCAATAGTATCAGTAGCGGGATCAAAACCTGATATAAAAACATTGCCGTCAGATGCAGTTGTTACAGAACCATCGTTCGCAAAACTAACATCGTATAAAAATGTATCAGCACTTGAGGTTGCTGCAATCCTTCCTGCATTAGCTTCAATGCCTGCGGTCGCACTACCGCTGCCTGAACCTGATCCACCTGAACCTGATCCACCACCATCTGTAGTAGGAGTTGTTGGCGTTGGACTTACGGCTCCACCACCGCCGCCGCCACCGCCGCCACATGCAGCAAGAAGTAATGGAAGGGTAATAGCAGATAGGTAACCAAATTTATTTTTACTCACATCAAAAGAAAGTTTACTAAGTGAAGTTTCTTTAACAGCTTTATCTAATAAATCTGATTTAAATTTTTCGCTTTTTATTTCGATCATAATGTTCTCCAGGTATGACTATGATTTAGACACGTAGCCGAATCTTTTCTTATCATTTAACTTATAAAACTATTGTCAGCAAAAGTGCAAACGTAAATTACAATAATTTTAATTATTATGTTAATATTTATAACACAAGCTATATATAAAAGAATACTTAAATTAATGTCTAACATAATATCATCATTGAATAATAGTATAAATAATTAATTTCGATATATTTGTAATACCAATCACTCTTCACAAATATACAAACGCATATCGATATATATTGTTTATTTAGCTTAGGTATATTTAGCTTAGGTATATTTAGCTTATGTATTTTTTACTTAAGTATTATAAAATTAAAACGTTGAACCTTCCTAAGCCCTAGGATTTAAAACAAGCCAAGGTGTAGGATGAGTTCTACACTCCCATTTTGATAACAGTATATCAAGGTGATTAGATTGAGAAATTGATTTTGGAACTATAAATGCCTCAGAGCCTTTTTGTTCAATTACCTCAACATCATGTGTTTTAGAAAACAAATTAGGCAAAATATCCTTTGAATGTCCATATTTAGTTAAATGTGTTTCAATAATAATACGACAGTCTTGATACTTAATAATCTCGTCCTCAGAAAATAGTTTCAATTCATCTCCTTCAATATCACATAAAATGAGAATATCTTTTTTTTCTAAACCTTCTAATTCGGATGAAAAAAATTCTTTTCTACAAGAAATATCAACATTATTTAACTTTGATAACTCAAGAGTTTTTTCTTTTGCTTTTGGATCTATGTCATACGCAAAGACATCTACATCCCCTAATAGCAACTTTAGGCCAACTGAATAGTAACCTTCCGCGGAACCAATATTCACTATAACGTCGGGTTTATTTATTTTAAGGTTTTCTATAATTAAATGTAACTCGGATTCGTATGAACCAATAATTTTAGGAACAAGGCATCCTTCAGAAATATCGCGCGGATTGGAAAAGAAAGTCATTCCCTTAAAAGGTCCTTGAAAAACTTTAGGACCATCAGATTCAACTATAGTATTATAAATAATAATTGATCTGAAGATGGCTAGTCTTCTTAGAGCGTTATTTAAATCTAATATAGGATTTGAAGATTTAAGCTGAAGAATATCTAAAGCTGATTTCCTGTAGCGATCTATTATATTCAAATTTTCCCCCCGGAATTATTGTAATAATATTATCGAAAATAAAAACACATAATATTATACCATTATTAGTGTTGGTATAAAAAAATAGCCCTATGAGCAAATTATTAATTAACTTAATTTAAATAAAATAAATTGTTAGAATGAATTGATCATAAAAATAATTTATTATAAAATTTAAATTATATAAAATTACTCAAATCTTTATTAGGAATAAGAATGTTTTCAAATCACCCCAAAGGATTAAAAGTTCTATTTTATACCGAGCTTTGGGAGAGGATGTCATATTATGGAATGCGAGGTCTTTTAGTATTATTCATGACAGCATCCATTTCTGAAGGTGGGTTAAATTATAGTAATGTTTCTGCAAGTGCTATTTATGGAATTTATGCATCATTAGTTTATTTATTAGCACTTCCTGGTGGTTGGATCGGTGATAGGATTTTAGGACAACAAAAAGCAATACTTTATGGCGGTCTAACAATAACCCTGGGACACTTTATTTTAGCCATTAACTATACAAGTACATTTTTTTTCGGACTAGCTTTTGTTGTTTTGGGAACAGGTCTATTAAAACCAAATATTTCAGCTCTAGTTGGGGGACTGTATGAAAAAAAAGAGGAATTAAAACAGTCAGGTTTCACCTTATTTTATATGGCAATCAATGTTGGCAGTATTCTTGGATTTTTTATTTGTGGATATCTAGGAGAAAAAATTGGCTGGCATTACGGATTTTCAGCAGCAGGTTTTGGAATGGCTCTTGGTATAATAAGATATAAATATTCATTACCAATTTTAGGAAAAATTGGATTAAAACCAAACTTAAAAATAACTAATTCAGAAAAAAGAAGGGATATTAGATTAATATTATTTTCATTAACTTTAATCTTTATTTTTCTTCTCTCAGGTATTTTTGGGGTTATAAAAGTTGATCCCATTCCCTTGGCTAATATCCTTACTCTAGTTATCGCCTCCATAGCTATTTTATATTTTTTATATATATTTTTATTTGGAAATCTTAACACAAAGGAGAAGAAAAATATTTGTATGATAATAATACTTTTCGTTAGTTCAGCATTTTTTTGGGCTGGCTTTGATCAGGCGGGAAGTTCATTTAGTATTTTTGCAAAAGAATACACTGATAGATTTATCTTTAATTGGGAATATCCATCAAGTTGGATACAAATATTAAATCCTGTTCTTGTGGTTGTTCTTTCTCCTTTTATAGCTTCCTTATGGATCACTTTAGGAAAAAAAATGCTAGATCCATCGTTACCCTTTAAGTTTGGAATGGGCTTAATTTTAATGGCCATAGGTTTTTTATTTGTTGCTGTGGGAGCAAACGTTGCGTTAGCCAATGGAAGTGCTGGTGTAAAATGGTTACTTTTAACTTACCTTTTCCATACACTTGGTGAATTAACAATTAGCCCTATTGGCCTAGCGGCAATTTCTGATTTATCACCAAAAAAATATGTTGGGCAATTAATGGGTATATGGTTTCTTGGATCATCCTTAGGCGCAATAATTGCAGGTCTTCTATCAGGTCAAGCTACGAATGAAGGGTTAATATCAATGCCAATTTTATTCAACAAAATTGCTTTTGGTGCTTCAATCTTTGGACTAATATTAATAATTATATCACGCCCCCTTAATAAACTTCTCTTAGGTAAACATTAAAGTGATCTAGAAAGATAAAATTACTAGCATAGTTGATGCTAAGTTATTATAAGATTATATTATCAGTTGTGTTTTATTAAAAATAAATAGCAATGCAGGTTTGAGCTTAGGAAGATACTATGAAAGAGAAACATGAACTAGCATTGAAAGCATTTAATTTACAAGATTTTGATGAATGTGAAAAAATTTGTCTTTCATTATTCAATAAAGGTGATGCTGATACTATTATTCTTAATTTACTTGGAATAATAAATTCTAATAAAGCCAACACAAATGCGGCAATTTCATATTTTGAAATGGGAACAAAAAAAGATTCAAAAAATTATATTTCTTTTTTTAATTTAGGGAGAATATATTTTGACCTTGGAAAAAAAGATAAAAGTTTAAAATCATTTAAAGAAGTAGTGGCAATCAAAAAAGATTTCTCACCTGCTTATGAAAATATATTAACAATTCTTTTAGATCAGGACAAAGTAGACGAAGCTCGCAATTTTATAAAAGGGATAGCAGTAGATAGTAAAATTATTAAAAATATAGCTTATTATGAAGGTAAAATCTTTTTAGCTAAAGGTGAGACCAATAAAGCATATAATTCTTTTATTAAAACTATTGAAAGTGATCCTCATCATTATGGCGCACTGAGCTCTCTTGGTCAAATATCCTTTATAAGGAGCAACGCGAAAGATTCTATTGCCTACTATAAAAAAGCAATAGAGATAGATAAAAAATCTAACGATTTGATCAATATTTCAATTTCTTTAAATGTTTCTGGAGAATTGGAAGAGGCTTATGAGTACCTCCTGGAAGCTTATAAACTATTTCCAAATGAAATTTTGATTTATCGTCACCTAGCAGAAATACTTGGAAAGAAATTCATGTACCTCGAGGCATGTGAAAAATGTTATGAGGGATTAAAAAAATATCAATCATTGAGTCCTGAATTACAAAAAGAAGCAATTTATAAGAAACAAGATCTTGAAAAAAAAATAATGCAACTTATTGATCAAATAACATTTGATTCAAATATTAATTATAACGATAACCAGGATCTTAAAGAAAAAAATTATGCCTTCTTTCAAAAAGCATTGAGGGAGGAGAACCCGGAAAATTTCATAGTATTAAGAGGTACAGCTAACCTTACTTTTAACAATTTGATAAATAAAAGATTTCAAAATCAAGAAATGGATCAAGAAATACTAAATCAAATCATTTCTATAGAAATATTTAGTAATTTTATATCAAAAATAGCTAATACAAATGTTGTTATTGAAGACTTTTTAATTAAGGTGAGATCATATATTCTTCATATAGTTGCAAATGAAAGTTTTAGTAAAGCTGATAGTGATCTAGATATTGTAAGTTTTAAAAATTTTCTTGGCTCTCTTGCACTTCAGTGTCATCATAATGAATATATATGGAATTTAAGTTCTCAGGATTTAAAAAATTTAGATAAAATAACTCAATCAATCGTAAACGCTAATCAAAATAATGAGATAGATATTGAAATTATTATTTTAGCTCTTGTAACAACAAAAGGCCTAAGCAACTTCAAAAAAAATATTCCAAATTTTAATGATATAAAAAATTCTAAGGATAAAAAATTATCTAAAATTTTTAATAATCAAATTAGTGATTTTACGAAAGAAAGGGATATAAAAAAAACAATTAAACTTCTGAATAACATAGAAGACAATGTTTCAATAAAAGTTCAAAGACAATATGAATCAAACCCATACCCAAGGTGGGATAATATGGAAATCAATAAGAATGATTACTATAATTATATTGTTCAGACTGAAATAAGCCCAAATACTTTTACCTATGAAGCTGAAAATACAAAAATCTTAATAGCAGGTTGCGGAACTGGGAGGCACGCAATTAATACAGCTTTATCATCTCAAAGCTCCATGGTTACCGCTATAGACCTAAGTGCTGATAGCCTGGCATACGGAATTAGAAAGGCTACGGAATTGGGGGTTTCCAACATAGAGTGGCATCAAGGTGATATTTTGGATATCGAAAAATTTGACTATAAATTTGATTATATTGAGTCAAGTGGTGTTTTACATCACATGCAAGATCCTGCGCAGGGCTTTAAGGCGTTAAAAAATCAATTAAAACCTAATGGTTTAATGAAAATAGGTCTTTATAGTTCCGCAAGTAAAGGAAGGCTAGAAAACGCAAAAGCCTATATAAGGGATAACAAAATAAAAAGAACTAAAAAGGATATAGAAAAATTAAGAGACTATATAAAAAATTCAGAAGATAAGGACTGTATTTTTTTGAGACAGGCAATGTCTGACTTCTTCATGACATCTGAAATTATAGACTTACTCCTTCATGAACAAGAGATATTTTTTACAATACCGGAATTAAAAAATTTATTCGAAAACGAGTTTAAATTTCTCGGTTTTATTTTTGGAGAGTTTGAAAAAAACTACTATCGTGAGCAATTCCCAGATGATAAAACACTCACAAATCTTGACAACTGGGAAAACTTAGAAACAAAAAGTCCAGATTTATTTAGAAAAATGTATCAGTTTTGGATACAAAAAAAATAAATTGATTCTAATATTTCAATAACTTAAATTGAGAATAGTTCGCAATAGTTGTATATTTACAACACTCACTTG
>Ga0115001_10002275_pt1 | contig 14719 bp, 4 predicted proteins | sample ArcticOcean_MG_C_12_FD_89869 | JGI IMG/M metagenome (GOLD analysis project Ga0115001, IMG submission 89869) | Marine microbial communities from western Arctic Ocean - ArcticOcean_MG_CB8_130 | ecosystem: Environmental > Aquatic > Marine > Oceanic | place: Arctic Ocean: Canada Basin | collected... | reverse complement strand
TATCATCGTTGCCGATAATTTCCAACTCTGAATCCGAATCCATCTTGTCGTAATCCGCTTTGGTCTTCTTTTGCTTCTTCTTCTTTCCAAATTCAGCCTTCTTTTGTACTTCAACGTTCGCCTTCTTTTCGTCTCTTTTCTTCTGCTCTAATCGTTCTTCAATATCTTCCACGTCGAGTTCTTTCGGTTTTGAAGGTTTCGTTCTTCTCAAAGCGTCGTCGATGTCCATGACGGCTAAACTCGTATATCTACCGCCTCCTTTGATTTCCGCAACTGGTTCTGATTTATTATTATTATTCGAAGAAGAAGAAGAAGAAGAAGAAGAAGATATCATTCTATCGTCCCAGATCTTAATGATCCCATCGGACGAGGCGGTCACGAATAAACTCGTCCCAGGTATCTCCTTTATCGCTCTCACTCTGTTCTCGTGCGCGTTTTCTATTCCGCGAGTCTTTGTCGATAAACTATTACTACTACTACTACTTCTCCAATCGAACATACAGACGTCGCCGCCTTCGTACCCTACTCTATACACGCAACTATCATCAGCACTACTATAACTCGCACATAGACTCTTACGATACCCAACTCTGGTCCCATCTTTTTGATCATCTCTCTCGAACGTGCCAACTCTCTCCCCGGTCTCGCACTCCAGAACCTCTAACCCGCTCGACCTTAACAACGCGTACTTCTCATCCGCTAAGCCGCAAAAGAAACAATCCAGCGCTTGCGCCCTCGTCTTCCCTTTCCAAGCGACTCGACCTTTCCTCAAATCCCACAACGCGACCGCCTTATCCTCTCTCCCACACGTCAAAGCAACCTTCCCCGATCGATGCGCCGCTAAAGCCGCGCAGCCGCCCCTGTGCGCTAACAACGTCCTCAGCAAAGACCAGTCATAGGTCTGCCAAACTATCAACTTACCATCCTCCGAGGCACTGATCATCCTCTTCGGTGCCGATTCAGGATCCGTGTCCACGAACGCTACGCTCGTGACCGTGCCTTTGTGCCCAATTAAAGTCCCTACGTCCGCTAAGCCTCGCTTTGAGTAATGGAAACACCTCACGCGGTCGTCAGAGCTGCCAGTGCATATGAAGCCGCCACATGCAGAGACTGCCTTGATCGATTGCTCGTGGCAATCGATCGTAAACCGCTTCGTGAGCGAGGAATCTGTTAAAGTGAATCTGTGTGCGAACAGGAATCGTTCGTATGATCCAGTGAGAATTTCGTACGAACTCGATACCATTTGAATTAAATTTTTTAATGACGAATGCGCGGAAGTTTAAGTAAAAATGACGAATTGGATTTCGTTCTTTTTGCGTGGTCAAAATTCGGTTGTTATTATATATATATATATCGCGTGTTAATATAATAATCGAATAATCGAACGAGGAATGTTTATTAGAGTCGGAGTTTCTATCGATGACAGATTTTTAGTGTTCGCGTGGTAAAAAGTTTCCTTTTAGAGCGCGCGAGATGTAATAAGTGGATGCACAGAATTTGATAGGCGAGCTGAACGAAGCGAAAAGAGTAGAGAGTCGTTTCGCTTGTATGATCCGCGATACGGATTTCGTATCGCGTTCGATGACGTTTAGATGAATACGAGCGGCGACAGGTTTCGTGAGGAGAAGAAAGAGTGTGTGATTGACTGATTTGATTGACGAGCGTACGCGATCCCGACGACGACGCAAGTATTTCAAAACGGTCCAAGGCGGACCGGCGCGCGGCAAACCACGCGTTCATCGAAATTCATATAGGTCCATTAACGCTGTACTTGCACATTACGTGTACTCATGTACGTGTAGCCCGTTTCCTTCGCCGCCGCCGTCGATGTTGCCGTCGTCGTCTTCTCGATTGCCGCGTTATACTAAAGCGGTGGCGCTCGTTGGTTTCCTCTCCACTATTGCGCCCATGTTACGGTTCTAATTGAAGAGAAGCTACGGTATTAATTAATTATATAAATAAATAAACATATACGGTACTGTACATAATACCATCACTATAGTAGTTAACAATAAAGAGCGCGCGAATCGTTTATCGTACGTTTTCGCTCCTTTTCGGTCGCAAAAATGTTCTGCGAGTCTTACTTACTTTCGTAATAACACAAAAACGCATCATCAGCACAAAAATAAATGCACGCACATAACAGTATTATCTTTTTAACCAATTTGTACGTTTTTATCACACCACTAAAAAAGCTACTATTATGTTAAGATGCTCTTAAAGTTGTTTCTATAATTGTTAGAATAAGTTTTGCGTACTGTATCTATATCGCGTTCATTATAAATCATCATCACTCGAGCTAAAATAAAAGATCTCGAATTCTGAAGTTTTTGAAAAGTTTTCCGTTTTGAATATCCCTCTCAACCAATCGTTCAACGCGAACAACGAACTGAAACGCGCTGCGCTGCTCGCATCGTCTTCACCGTTTCTTCTTCTTCTTCTTCGTTTGTCTGTTTGTTTGCTTACTTTTTTTGTTGATCGCAATAAGAGAAGTTTAAATAACTTTAAAATCTTTAATTTCTTCTTTTTGTGGTCGCTTTGACCAAAACAGATGAAACGTCATTATTCGTTTATATCCATTAAAACAACGAAAATATCTAAACGATGACGATCATCAACGCGCTCTCGCAACAACAACGCGCTCTCGCAACGACGACAAACAAGAACGCGCGTTCATCATCATCATCGCGAGTGCGATTGTGTTCTAAAAAGAACACGTCTTACTCGATCACGAACGCGATTAATAAAACAATAAAGGAAGATTTGATATCTTCTGAAGAGAAAAAGGGGAAGAAAATATCCGCGTTATGTTTAGCGTCGATCGTTGCCGTATCGTTGACCGTGGCGGACTGCTCGTTGTTCGAGGAACGAGCGCGAGCGTTTGTTGGGAACGAGGTAAGCGAAGTCGCCGCGCGCGGTGGTGGTGGACGATCGATGCGCGGTGGCCAGGCCCCGAGATATAGAGGTACTGCTGCGGCGAATAGAAGGGCGCCGCCCGCGAGGGGATACGGCGGCGGCGGCGTGATGCCAATACCAGTACCGATGTTTTCACCGTTTGGGTTCGGGATGCCGTTTTTTGGCGGATTCGGGTATGGAATGCCGTTTGGTTTCTTTGGAGGCGGGTTCATTTTGCAGTTGTTTCTTTTAGCGTTTGTGGTGAACGCAGCGTCTGGTTTTTTCCGAGCAAAGTCGATGGATGCGTATGAGAGAGATGAGTGGGAAAGAGATAATAATAAGAGCATTGATGACGATGACTTCAGTGACGATTGGAGAAACAAGCGTCGCTAAGAGCAATTTTGTAAAAGAATATACATATACATATATATATACTACACAACAGTACTAATTTGGTACGCGTACGATTTATTAAAATTTAGTAGACTATGAACCACCATAGATACATCGATCCTAAGTTCTTCAACGAAGTCGCTTCTTCGATCAAACGTCGGACTTGTCCACTCGTGCTTAATGGCAAACTTGGAGCGGCGCCGACTCCTACGACGACGCCTTCTAAGCGCGCGCCGATGTTTTCCAAGGCCTCTTTCGCTTTGCGTTCTGAAACCTGAGCGTTTTGACTTCGACCTCTGGTCCATTCAACTAAAGGATCGTGTACGAAAGTTTCCAAGACAGACATCAAAGCTTCTCTGTGATTACGTAAAACATCCAAAGTTATTTCGCACACGCGTTCGAACGCGCCTTCGTAACCGCCAACTCCCAAGCCGTCGATCATATTTTGCGTCAATCGAAAAGGGACAACTTCTGGCGTTTCCAACTCCGTACCCTTATCGAACAAACAAGAAAAATCTACGTGCACACAATCCCCTGTTGTTGCATCTAACAAAACGTTTTCGGCGTGGCGATCGCCTAAACCGACGATATGGCCAACCATTGCCCAAACGGCAGACGTGTGCGCAAACGCTTTTCTGGCGGCGAACCATTTCGACGGTTCTTTCCAAGTATCCAGAAACCATTTATGAAAAATAGGAGGAAACTTTTGCAAAACCTCTTTTGCACATCCAACTGTAGGTCTTCCTTTCCATCTTTCGTAGATTTCTTTAATGTCGTTATGCGTGTGACGCGTGAACACTCCTTCTTCGATGTATAATTGTTGCATGACGTGTCGCAAGCCAGTCGTATTCGGAACCCACTCGATGATCCCGCAATCTTCAGATAACGGGATGACCGAGAACGTGCGCAAATACAAGCGACGTTTCCGACTTTGTTCGTCTCTCGATAATAACCTGTTCAAAACTGCGCAAAATTCCATCATTCTTAAATCTTTACGCAAATCGTCTTTCGGTTTACACAAAAACGAGTACTCTTGACCGTCGTCTCCAATCACGGTAAGTTTTTTCGGTTTCTGCAACGATTGCAAAAGTTGTACGTCATCCACAAAGCCGTAGAAACTTGGTGTCGCACCAGGAAATGGAACGTGATCCGTTGGATTCGAATCCTTTGGAGGCAAAGCAGCCGTCAAAGATATTTGGAGCGGAATCATAATTTGCGACGGAAACATCGCGCATAAACCAGGGAATTCTTTCTCGAGCGAAAAGCTCTTCGCTGGACGACTTCTTTGATCAGCACCACTCGGTACTTTCGGTTGGAACGCGCACAATTTAACGAGATAGTCAGCCATGTGTTGAAAAGCTTGAATTTGCTCTCGATGACTACTCTCGTCTCGTATCGAAATTTGTAAAATAGTCACAGCAGAAAGTTTCCGACGCTCGTCTCGCGAACGCAACATAGGCGCCAGCTGCCATAATGTCTGATCCGGGTAAGCTTTGAATAGTCTAACAATCACCATCTGAACGAGGTTATGAACATCTCCATTTTTGTGCGTCAAACGAGACGTGAGTTGCGGTAAAGCAATGAGCCATTTATATAGTGGAAATGTGTTGCTATAGTTCCTTACAGTGAGCGTAATAGTTTCGCAACACTTCTTCGAGCGCTGTAGTTCCTTCTGCAACTCCTGTTTCGCTATTTCACTAGTTGTAGCTGCGAAAGTTTCTTGCATCTTCTCGTATGCATCACCAGCATCAAACCATAACGTCAACATCCTTGGAATTGACGCGTAGACGTGTCGATGACCATGTTTCGCAGAAGCCCCGTATGCTTGCGCTGCATCCTCGATTAGACTATAACTAGAGCTCGCTTCTTTACTATTTCCAGCAGTCGTATTACCGCGACCAGCAGCTGCATTCGTTGTTCGTCGACCTCGAGAGGATGCATGAGCTCCCGTCATTGAACCCGTTCCACTTATCGCTTCTCTCCTCTGCGCATCTTTAAGTAATTCATCCAAATACCTTGCGAGGTGGAAATGAGCCTTCTCTCTTGAACCGTAATGTTTTTTAGCACGCTTGTATAAATCAAGAATTTCATTCTTTTGCTTTTGACCGGTGACGGCAGCCCAACGAGCAAGTTTAAGCGTCGCTTTTGCTAAAACTGACGCATCTTCGTCGCCTTCGGCGAGTATGTCTTCAGTTATGCTCGCTGTGCTACCAGCAGATCTCGTGCTACTGTTGGCACCTTCGTCGTTGAAGCCAAGCGCACCTTGAATTTCGCTGACTGCTTTGTGCTGCTTTCCCTCCGCCCAAAGCAGTTTCGCCTGTTCCAAGGCTAATCGAACGTTATTTCCAATCATCGTTCGCGCACTTACACCGCTTTCAACTAATTTCATGGAATTCCGTGCCTCAAGAAGAGCCAATTGCGCAGCACCGTGATGTCCAGCTGTTCGACAAGCTCGCGCCTGCGCTAGCCACGCGTTTGCCTTAGCTGGTGCAGCCTGGAGTAAACCATATATGCACCTTCGCAAAGCTAAAATAGGCTCTCGCGTTTGAATCGTAGCTGGTACTCGATCCAAACGCGCGTCCCACGCATTTAATGAAGCTTGCGTGACTAATGGTATACCAGATTTTGACTCTCGAGGTATGATACGAATTAAATTGGTTGTCGTACTTCTCGTATCGGTGAGTCGACTTCTTGCTGATGCTGCGCTATCTCCACCACCCACTCCACTGATTTCGTTTTTGGATAGCAGCTCGAGATGCAATCTTTTCATCTCCATTCGGAAAGATTTAACTGCTTCAAATCCAGCCGCACATTCTTGCAATAAATGCAATCGAACTAAACTTGGGTGAGCCCTATGCCAACTCCCCTCCATGGCAGCTGCAGCTAATGGGGCCAAGACTGCGTCGCGCGCGGATTTCATTGCGCGACGAAAACATATGTCGTCAGAATCATTGTTACTATATTCGCGTTGATTATGATTCCTCGTTAGTGAAAGCATGATGCGACCAATTGCGGCATCACCATCCGCTGGTGCCTTTGGATTAAATGCAGAAGATGAGAGGTGCGTCGGTAATCCAGAAACATCGTCATCATCATTAAATCTTACTGTTACGTGTTTACGATGTAATCGAGAGGAGAGAAGACCAGCGCTTCGTCCTCGTTTGTTGCGCGAGGGACCGATTAAAGGTACTCCACCATTTGTTCCTGATATAACGGTTTCGTACGCATTTGAAGAAGAAGATGAACTAACTCTGCTTCGAGCATTCTCGTTATCTAACTTTGTTAATAAATGGTCTAAATCGTCCCATCGTCCCAATCGCCACGCCGCGTTTGCTCCAGATTCTGCCAATGCGGCTGTTTCTTTGCGATTTCGCGCGAAGCGACGTGCTGCGAGCAAAGTTTCTGAATCTCTTTGAACTGTTGTCAAATGTCCAAGACCCTTCAAGCAACGCAATCGACCCCATTCGGCAGGCGACAAAGCATCACTCGAAGATGATTTTGTTGATTTTTTCGAAAGTTCAGATTCGTAGTGTATCAACGCCTCTTCCCATTCTCCAGCTTCCTCGTGCCGCAATAGCTCATCCTCGACTTTTGGTTGCGCACGAAATCTAGGCAAAGCCAATAATTGATCAGGCTCTGCTAGACCTTGATATACAGAAGCTAAGAAAGAGACGTCTCCGTCAGCCATATCGAGCTTTTGCTTTGAAAAATTTGCAGAAGCGGGGTTTGACACCGCGCCTTGCGCACGACAATGGTCTTCAAAATATCTCAACGCGCGCACTGATGCTCCACAGTTTTGCGCTGCTTTAGCAAGTAGTGTCTTTGGTATATTTTCTAAGAACTCTTGAACAAAGTTTACGTTTTTGTGCACGATGTTTGAGACGAACGGATGACGTCGAGTATTGGAAATAAGAGCGTCGGCAACCCAGGTTTCGAGCTGGTCAAGTAAATGAAATATTACTTGCGCTGCTAACTCTGCAATGCCACCAGATCCCCCAGAAGCGGATGTGTTACCACCAAGAGCGCTTTCTTTTCCTCGCTGCGAACGCATTGCTGAAAACGCAACGACATCGTTGGGAGATATTTCTGCTCTATTCGTATTCATCACTTGCAGTTCGTTGTCTGGAAGTATGATACCGGCTGCATCTCTCAAAACGGCTAAAATCTCGAGCTCGACAGAAAGCCTTCGTATTCGTGCACTTTCGTCACCCTCATCGTTATCGATGATTATGGGATTATTTACGTTCGTGCTGGCGTATTCTGTTTTCTTTTGACCAGTCAAAGCATCTAGAACCATGTGAGGAAGCAAAAATAACGTCAAACGAGTATCGTGTCGGAATACGCCCAAACAATTCTCAAACAAATCAGCACACGGACCTCGTGCCTCAATGGCTAACACGCGGCACCATTGTTGGATCCATTTTGAAAATGAATTGACAGAGGATGATGTTCCGTATATCGGTCGCATGGATGGGAGCTGTTTATTACTGTTTGAGGTATAAATCGTCGTCAAATACGGCGCCAAAGTTGTCCTTGCCTCTTCGGGTAATTCTGACCAAAACTTAGCTCCGTCATTAGTTGACCCCTCTGGTAATAATGTTGCATCCATATCATTCTCGCGCCTATTGTATAAAAATGCCGTAACATCGTCTTCGTTAATTCCTTCCGGTCGACACTCGCTCGTTATGAGTACTTTTTGCGCACTGAATGCAGTTGCATCGAGCATGTGCGCATCTGTTGCGCCGCGAACCATTCGAGATAAATGGTTAACGAGTAAAGTTTGCGCAATTTCTTGAGGTGATACGGCTAAATGTAAGTCCACGGATTCTGTAGTTAGACCTAATCGACCTGGATCGATTGCTCCGAGCTCGCCGAGACACTTTGCCGCTAATCTTTGTGATCGTAATCTTGCTTGCTCGTTTTTAGCGCTACCCGTCGATGAGTAATCGTGCGAAAAAGATTTAAGTAAAGCAAATCCTAAATTTCCAATGGTGGGATCCGCGGTTGCACCTTCGTTCGAGCCTTTAACAAGAGAGTTCAACTCATTTGCATTTGCTCGATCGCTCAGTGCTCGATATATTTCAGCCAACGCTGTTTCTCGAACAGCTGCGCTTTCATTTTGCGACAGAGAATTGGTCAATGCTTGCAAACGCATTTCCAAACTATCCTCGAGCAAATTTGACTTCCTCGCATCGTCGAGCTTAGCATTCGATTCGCGAAGACTTTCGAGTCTCGGTAAAAGTGGAAGCGAAGCTAAGATTGGTTTCGGAAGAACAGCCTTCAACACGAGTTCGTCGATGACGGCTACAGCTAAATTTGCTTCCGTCGCAGCAATAACACTAATATTCTTCGTTACATCTCCACCATATATTTCATCAATATCAGAATTGTCTTCGACTTGCTGATCGTTGTTTTGGAGATATGGTAACAAAGTGACCACAATTTGACCGGCGATTCTCGATAAATATTCGCTACTATGCTTTGCAATTACTTGCACGAATATGAACCACGCTCTGAGAGCATCTCTCCGTAAGCCAGTTCGTTCAAGTGCTGCCGAGAAGTGCGCCATAACTTTCGGCGCAAACTGTGGTAAATGGTCTTGTATCAAAATGACCATGATTGTGAGTGATTTTAAAAACCTTCGATGCGTCACTACGTTCCTCTTCTCATCCGATTCATACATGAGCATTTCCACGGCGGTAAAGTGCGCGCGGAGGAAGTCTGGTAATGTAGTGAAATGAGCGTCTCCTAATGCTAACTCACCAATATCGTTAAGCATGGGTTTCAATTCCTTCGCACAAATCACTGGTTCTGGAATCTTATCGTTCGCACCAGCGGATTTGATTAAACACCTGACGAGATATAACGCGTTATCTGCAATCAGCGTTTGTATTTCACATTCTGTTTGCTCTTGAAGAAATTCAATAGCGTTTTTTCTGTGCGTTTCGTTATCTTTTGATGAAAGAAAATCAGCAATAACGACATATGCAAAGTCATTTACGATTGACTTAACAGTTGTCCTTCCTCCAAACTCCTTCGCGTATGCAGCTAAAGTTGTGATATCTCTCTTCCGCACGAGTGTTGATATAGCGGCAGGCAAGAGCGCGTCTAGCAACTCACGTTCAGAGCATTCAATGACTGCTTCGCAGAGTGTTCGTAACATTTCTTTGTTGTTTGGAATTATTTGTCCTATACCATCAGCGATTTGAGCGTCTCCCAATAAAAGCTCTTTCGGGCGAATATCGCGCTTTTTTGCAAGCGAATGTAAGAGAAGCGCAGCAGTTGACGCAGTTAGCAAATTTTCGCCAGCGTTTGGAACTATATGTTTCACACAAAACATTGCTTCAATTGTGAGCGCGTCTCGCTTTGCAGGCACAGTTGAAGCAGCGATTGAAAACACGCGCAAAGAAAGCTCTCGAGCTGTATCGGTCGGCGCCTCATCTACGACAATTTTGAGATACCTCAGTAATTTCAAAGAAGCCTCAATTTCAATATCGTAAGTTTGATGCTGATGACTGGACGTTGGTGCACCACCCCAAAGCGATGCGACGTTTAAGCTTGATTGCCTTCGCAGATTCAGCGTGTTAAGGTTATCCATCGTTGCTTTAAATTGGCGAAAGGAAAACGCCGACAGATTAATTTGGCCACTCTTAAGAGCACTTTCAAGCAAAATTTCACGTCTCGAAAATATGCGCGCCGCTTCCAAGACAGCTTTTCGAACACCAGAGCTTTCGTGATGCGCTAATCGCCACACGTATCCAATCAGTTCGTTCGCCCCAAATAAAGCAAACGCTTCTTTTCCGTTTCGATTTCGTATATCGAGAAAATCTGGGCCGCAAGTAATTGACGTGTCTAAAATTCTTCTGAAAGATGAAATTGCGAGCTTAATCGCGGCGGCCTCAGATTGCCTAGCACCGTTGTTATTCTTCCACGATGCTCCACGTTGCTTTCTCGCCGTCTCAGCTTTTTCGGCGCTTCCATTTGCTTTAGAAACAATTTCTGTGACCTCTGGACAGTCCTCGCAAACGAGAAGCTTTTCAAAAATCTCGCCGTATTCTTGAACGCACAGTTTTGCAAGCTCTTCGCAAATGAGTGGCTTCTTTTGCTCTTCAATTTCATTCATTTCTTTTGCGCGCGATGTTTGACCTCTAGAAGGTTTTCCGCTCGCCTTTTCTTTCTTTTGGTCAGCAGTATCCGTCGCTATACGAAAAACGTTGTTTTGCAAGAGATTGTCGCCAGCTGTTCCCCGTTCTTTTGTCATTCGCGAGAACAGTGCGTTAGCGATTTTTCGCCGCGTTTCCGATGCGCTCGACAGATTTTTATTTACCACTACGTGTATAGATTCACAAAGAGTTTCTAAATCTTCGTATTTTTTCTCCGCAGCTAAGCGAATAGCAGTAATAGCTTTCGATGTAAGAGATTTACTCAAACGCTCGAGGACGACTTCATAGCTTTCCTTTGCTCTAGCTGGCGCGGTAGAATTATTAGTGTTTGTCAAAGTGTCACTTAATGACAAAGCGACCGTGAGGCATCCAAGATCGTAATTAACTCCAATCGCCAAAGCCGTAATAGCTCTTGCTGCCAAAGCTTCCGTTTGCTCGCCAGTATCTGTCACATTACTTGTACTCGTCGTATCGTTATTATTATTACCTGCAAAGTTGCGCACCATGCCGATGCCTTTTTTTGCCAACTCTCCCAAAGTTTGACTAGACGCTGAAAATTTCTGCGCGAAAAATTTTGCAAACGGTAAAGCCATGACGACTATGGTTCTCACGCGTTCATCTTCGTCCGCTATCGCACGTTGTAAGACGCGTTTTGCGAGTTCGGCGGAGACGATGGTCCCGCTCGACTTTTCAGTCGTTGCAATAAAAGTCGTTGCGAGCATTACGGATGCAATTTTAGACTTTATTGTACTTTCGAGGAGCTTCTTTGCGTGCTGGCGTTCGTTGCTGTTGTCGGTAAATTTGCTTGCGTTATCGAGAAGCCAGCACACTTGCGCATCTTTCCCGTATCTAGTAAACGGCCAAAGTACGACTTCTGGAGTAACATCGTGAACGTTGAGAAGCGAGAAATCATCGTTTGCTCCGCCTCGATTCGCATCAATATCCATTTGTCGATTGAGTTTATCTTCTTCGTTTCTTCTCTTTTTTTTTGCTCCAGCAAGGAGCAAAGCAGTCGCTGCGTCGCAGAGCATCGCAAACGCACAAAATTTTTCCCTACTAACAATTACAGCATTGATGTCTACAGCTTCTGTGTATGCTGTACCGGAATTTTTGATAGAGTTTTTACTATCTTTAGGTATTGATGTAGCTGCCGCGTTCTTATTTTTACCGAACCATTGCAGCCATGTTGAAACGAATTTCTCGGCGCTCGCTTGCGCATCGTCGGCCGAATAGCATTTCGCCGAAGCTTTGGCAAGAGTCACAATGGCACCAATCTTCTCCAGCGTCCTTAATTCACCACTACTATCGTTAATAGTACTCGTCTCTGATATCCAAGCATTTAAGGAATCTGGATCTGTATTCTTTCGCGGCAACCCGAGTTGTTCGAGCATTGATATTACGCAAGATTCGGTCCATTTAGCTGTTGCCAATAGGTTTTGCTTTTCCTCGTCGTCAACTTCTAAAGTAGTTCTATCTTCTACTAATACTACTCCATCATCATCATCTTCTAAATCATAATCAGAAGGAGACGGTATTGCTAGATCCTCAAAATCAGCATCATCATCATCTTCATCGCTAAACTCTCTCGCCGCTGATTTTTTGTCTTTTCTTCTTCTTCGTATTGTTGTGTGCATAGTAGGCGCGCGCATAGCAATTACTAATATTTCAGAGAAAGCCTGAGAACTCTCTGGAGTGACCGCACAATGCATTAAAGACGCGCAAGCGCGCGAACAAAGCACTCCAATACTAGTATTCGATGATAACCGACCAACAAAATTCTGTTTTAATCTTTGATTTTCCCGTCTTTTGCTACTATATCTCATCGACTTTCTGAATTGCCTTATCATGCGTTGCTCTTCCTTTTCTGTATACGATGCCACGAGCAAAAGCGCATCGAGTAGCATTTCTCTGATCACTCTTGAGACACACTTACTTGCACTTTTCGCGAACGCTTCCACGAGTCTTTCGGCGTTGTCAACAATTATCGAAGTCGTCGACGACGATGACGGTAGTTTCTTTCCTTCGCCGTTAGTACTACTACCGCACTGCTGTTGCAAAGTTTGTAAACATATCCTAGCAAACTCGCTATTGTTACCAGTATGATCGACATCATTTTCAAAATATTGCAAAGCGTTTAACGTCGCTTGAATAGCGAAATCTGCGCGACCTACGTTATTGGAAAAGTCGGCATCGATAGCCTTTGCGCATTTCAAAGCGTTTAATCGAACTTCGTATGACTTTGAATAACTACTCAGATCTATTATTGCATCTATGGTTTGCGGCGTAATCATCGTGCTAGCAATTTGCGGAGATGCTGAAACGGCTCGTGCTACTGTTTGTAAAGCTGCGTTCGCGAAAAGAATCGCGGAATTACCTCTCCGGTCTAACGATATGCACGCCGCGCGTTTCAAACCTACTAAGAATTCATTTATATCGTCTTCTTTTTCCGTTATCGCTATGGTTCGATTATGATTATGATTTGTAGTAGAATTTGATTTTTTCGAACCAGTTATTGTCATCGTTTTTAATTTCTTATTAGTATTAATATTACGATCAGTAACAATGAAATTCTCCTTTCTTGACTCTAAAGCGACATTCGCGAAATGTTCCGCAATCGTCCCAAAAGACGAAACTATAAACTCGTTAATCGCTCTATGATTATTACACAAATCATCCTCATCCTCATCCCTCTCTCGAAACACAAACACCTCCCTAGCATCCTCGACAGCCCTCGTCGCCCCTAACACCAAACTCATCCACCCAACTCTATCATGCGCGGCAGCGTATTGCATCAACTGCCCGACCGCTTGAAACGCAAATTTCCTCGTCTCGACGAATTCCGAGATCGTCGTCTTGAACACTTTCACGAAAACTACCACTGCAGACACAGCACTCTCACTCTCACCATTGCTATACGCACTGCTACTAAATATCTGCGGTTTCTGTTTGAGTGTATCTATAATTATTGATAGCGCTTCGACTACGTCCTCCTCCGTCACACTTTGATATCCACCCCCTAAATAACGTAAACATTTACGCAAACGGAAGAAGAAGAAGAACGGTTATAAAAGAACAAAAACAACAAGAAAGCCTGAATCATCCGCTTCAAGTTGTACATACGCTCGTCGTCTCTCGATCCTATCGTCATTCAAAGTCGAGCGTTTAGACACCGAAAATCCACTCCCAGCTGCGACCTTTTCCTTAAACGAAATTCAAAACGAAACGAGAAACACACGAATTACCTTTGAAACATAAATCGATTAATTCCGATAACAACTCTCTCGCGACTATCTCAATCCTTCTTTTTCTTTCTTCTTCTTCTTCTGCTTCCTTGGAAGTATTATTATTCGTCTGTTGTTGAAGCTTCGCGAGGTTTTCTCTGATCTCTCTCGCGATTGCTCGAGCGCTCTTCTTCTGCATCATCATCTTTTCTTAATCATAAACTAATGTTTGATGGAATCGAATTCGAAATCGATTTGAGAGAATAAACAACGAGTGATAGAGAGCAAGAAAGCAAGAGAGAGAGAGCGAGAGAGCAGAGCTGCAACTGCTACTGCTTCTGTTTCTCTCTCGAATTAATTCGAGTGCGAACTTTAATCGAGGGCGACGTCGCTTGGTTTTAAGAAATGGAGCACGGCAGAGATTTTTGAATTTCAAAGGAAGGAAGCACAGGATACGATTTTGCTTAAAACGCGAGACTTGAATGACTGCTATCTCACTCAATACGAACGATCGCAGTGGAGCAGATGAAGCAGGCTTTTGTTTGGTGTTAGTTTCGTTATTTCATTTGTCGTACGTGAGGAGTTATTACGTGCATTGGAGCGCGGCGCAAGCGTGTGGAAGTGTTAACGTTTTGGAGGACGTCTTTCGAGCGTTGACTTCGTGATCATTTAATGGACGCGCTATCGGTGCACTAAAATACATAAAAAAAAGCAACGAAAAGAACAGAAATCGCGTCGTGTTCCTCTAAGAACTACCAATCTCTTTGCCCTTCTAATCGTAATAATACGACTCTCCGCATTCGCTTCGTACAAAAAACTTCAAACTCAGATCAGAACCATTTAATTTCGAATTTCGCAAGATCTCAAAAACTCGAAACAGAAGGATTAACAAACACCGACGACTCAACATTCGCCTCACGAACTGTCCATACCTCTCGCGTCGGTCTCCAATCTTCCGAGAGCTAAAACACGCATCAACCGGTTCTTCTTCTTCGTTCTCTTCCCGATCTCTCTCTATTTTTAAGCCCTAGTCTTTCTCTTCGCGCG
>Ga0115001_10002273_pt1 | contig 14724 bp, 12 predicted proteins | sample ArcticOcean_MG_C_12_FD_89869 | JGI IMG/M metagenome (GOLD analysis project Ga0115001, IMG submission 89869) | Marine microbial communities from western Arctic Ocean - ArcticOcean_MG_CB8_130 | ecosystem: Environmental > Aquatic > Marine > Oceanic | place: Arctic Ocean: Canada Basin | collected... | reverse complement strand
TTGATTACAAATCAATTGCTCTACCAGCTGAGCTACAAGGGCAAATTCTTATTCTGTAAATTTTTAGTTTAAAAGATCAAATAAATCAATCGATAAAAATCTAATTATTATAGATTATTAGATCGGTTTTTAAAATAGATCCATTATAACAATTTTGTTGATTTACCTGTTAGTATTTTTGGCATGATTTCAACTAGGATTTTATAACGTGATTTAACTTAAGTAAAACAAGCAAATCATGTAGTGCAATTTCTGAAAACATCTTTATATGTATAAAAAATGAAAATTGGAAATAAAATTACTGCAAAAAATGCTTCTTGGACTTTTGATAAAAATGTACCAAAAAACTTTTCCAAACATATTAAAAATTCTATCCCATTTTATAACGAGGGACACGAAATATGCCTTCAATTGAGTGATTTCTTTTTAAAAGAAAAATCAAATTGTTATGACTTAGGTTGTTCAACAGGGACTCTACTTAGTAAGCTATCTAATAGAAACGATAAGAGAATAAATTTTTTTGGTATAGACTCAGTAAAGAAAATGATTATTCAAGCAAAAAAAGAAAATAAAACAAAAAAAAACACAAATAAAATAAAACACTTAAATGGTGATTTTTTAAAGACTATATTCAAAAAATCTGATCTAATTATTAGTTACTATACTATTCAGTTTATTCATCCAAAATTTCGCCAAGACATTTTAAACAAAATATACAAAACTTTAAATTGGGGGGGTGCCTTTATTATGTTTGAAAAAATTAGAGCATCTGATGCAAGGTTTCAGGATATATTTTCAATTACTTATAATGATTTTAAACTTAAGAATAAATTTTCTCCGACTGAAATAATTTATAAAACCAAGAGTTTAAAAGGAGTTATGGAGCCATTCTCGGACTTTGGTAATTTGAGCTTAATTAAAAGAGCAGGCTTTAAAGATGTAATACCAGTTTTTCAATGGTTATGTTTTAAAGGTTATCTTTGTATAAAATAGAATAGATATGAACATTAAAGAAATAAAAAAGTACTTAAATTATCTTAAATTTAAAAAATTTTATAAACCTAAATTGAAAGATTGTGAGCTATGTGGAAGCAAAAATTCTAAAATTTTAAGAAAAAAGGTTTCTTGGAATAATAATAAGTTTGGGGTATTGCCAGTTCACTGTTGTACCAATTGTGGTTTTGTATTTCAGAATCCAAGATTTAGTAAAGAATTTTATTTTAACTATTATAAAAAAGCTTACAGGGATATAACTCTTAAAACTCAAATACCTCCAAAAATATATATAAAAGACCAAAAGAATAGAGGTGAGAAGCTCTATAAATTTTTAAAACCAATGTTACCAAAAAAAGGATCAATGTTAGATGTAGGATCATCAATTGGAATGATGATGAAACCTTTTTTAAAAAACAATTGGAAATGTCAAGGTAACGATCCGCTCAAATCATATGCTGAATGGGGAAGAAACAAATACAATCTTCCAGTTGAATGGATGCAATCAGAGGATATGAAATTAAAAAAAAAATCCTTAGATTTGATAATAATAATGGGATCGATTGAGCATGTGGTTGACGTGAACTTAGTAATGAAAAAATGTGAAAATGCTATAAAAAATAATGGATTAATGGTACTTGAATCTAGAGGAGATCCCTTAGGTAATACAAAAGGATTTTTTAACCAAAGCCATCACAGGTATTTTTTTGAAAATACATTACAATTAATATTAATAAAATATGGATTTGAGCCTTTTTTAACAACTAAATATCCAATAACTGGGCCCACTAGAGAAAACACAATTTTTTGTATAGGGAGATATAAAGGACGGAAAGTTAGTAAAAATTTTAAAAAATTAATTGTTAGTGGAAAAAGAGAAACTTTTGCAGATGTGGAATACAAATTAAAATATTCTGACTATTTAGCAAAAACTAATCCAGGCAAGCTTTTACTTAGATAAATATTATTAAAATTTTAAAAACAACACTGAAAAATTTTATTAGATATTAAAATTTTTTTTCCAAACTAAATAATTTAGTGCTCTAAAATAAAAATTTTTATTGCTATAATTCTTATTTTTTTTATCCAAGATGATAGATTTTCTTAATTTTTTATTGTCGAAATAATTATTTATTGAAAAGTCATTAGAAAGAAAATCTAAAAATTTATCATAATATGTATTAAAAATTAAGTTACTTGGATCACCTGGTCTTCCAATTTTTTTTTTCTTTAAATATGAATTTGGAAGTTTATTTTTCATAATTGACCTTAACATAAATTTAGATCGTCCTTCGTGCATAAAAAATTTTTCATCTATTGAAAATATATATTCCAATAATTTATGATCAACAAAAGGTGTTCTATTTTCAATACTTTGACTCATTGAAATTCTATCTTCTTGTCTCAGAATATGAGGTAAGTCTCTTTTAAAAATATGATTTAATAAAAAAGACTTAAAAGAATTTACTTTAGAGGGTTTTGTTGCATTATAGAATCTTAAATCTTTAGAAATATTTTTTTCATCAAGATTTAAAAATTTAAGTGGAGTTGTATCCTCTATATCAGAATTGTTACTTAAGTGTTTTGAGTAGTTTACTATTGCTTTATCTATACTTTTAAAATCTTTACCCAAGTTCATGGAAATATTTTTTTTAACTTCCTCTGGAATTTCTTTTTTATTTTTTATAAAAACACTGTGTAAGTATGGAAGAAACATTCTATTGTATCCTCCCAAAACTTCATCTCCACCTTCACCAACCATTAATACCTTAAATCCTTCTTCATGAATTTTTTCTCTTAAAGAGAATTGATTTAAAAATGACATAGAACCTACAGGCTCATCTTGAAAAAAAATTAACTTTTCTAGAATATCGTTTTTGATATCTTTATTTAATTGAAAGAAACTATGATTTAGTGAGTTCTTTTTTACAAATTCTTTAATATATTTTTTTTCATCGTCTTCATTTTTATCGCTAGAACTTAGACTGAATGATTTGTTATTTGATGATTGGAAATCTAAGCTCTTTCTTACTATTGAAGAGCTATCAAGACCACCAGATAATGTTAATGCAATTAGTACATCTGCTCTAAGATGAATTTTTATATTTTCTGAAAAAATTTCATCAAACTCGTCTTTATCAAATTTTTTATTATCCTCAATTTCTAATTTCCAATATTTTTTAATTCTTAAAAACGATCCTTCAATCATACCTATTGACCCAGGAGGGAAAGAATATATTCCTTTAAAAAAAGTGTTTTTATTGTCATCACACCACCCTCTTAATAAATATTTTAGGGCCGTACTTTCATTTTCTCTAATTTCATTTTTTTGTTTAAAAAAAACTATATCCTTTATTTCTGAACTAATAATTAATCCATTTCTATATTTAGAGTAAAATAAAGGTTTTTGGCCCAACCGATCCCTAAAGCAAAAATATTTTTTTTTATTATCGTCTAGAATAATTATGCTAAACATTCCTCTTAATTTTTTTACAAAATCCGGCCCCCAAAATTGATAAGATTTTAAAATAACCTCGGTATCTGATTTTGTTCTAAATTTTTTATTTTTTCTTTTTAATTCATTTTTAATTTCAATATAATTATAAATTTCCCCATTAAAAACTAAATGAATTTTACCATCATCACTGCTGAATGGTTGAGCAGATCTATTATTTAAATCAATAATTTCTAATCTTCTAAAAAGTAAGGAATATTTTTTTTTATGTAGAGTTTTAACCTCATCCGGACCTCGGTGAAAATTTATTTTTTTTAATTTATCAAAAGCTGAAACCAGCTTATCTTTGTTTTGATCAGAATTTATAACAGTTAGAAAGCCACACATTTAGATTTTTTATTTATTTAACCTTTTAATTTTGAGTGTCATTAGTTAGATATTTTCATCTTTAGTGCTGTTCTTACTCAGTGTTAAACTGCAGACTTGTTCATTAAATCAATTACTTATGTAGTAAGTTCTCTTGAGTTATTACCCAATTAATCCACCAAGGTCAAATTTTATAAAGGTATTAGTAGCATCATAATAAAATAGAAGAACAGGTAAGTTAGCCATATTTTCTTTGGAAAAAATTTTAAAGGGTACTGTTAATTGGTATAAAATAATATTTTTTTTAACAAATTTATCTATATAAATGTTATGTAATTTTATTGAGACAATGCTGTAAAATCAACTGTATAAATTTAAATAATGTTTAAAATAGCTTTTCTGTTCACAAACCACATTCAAAGAATATTAATTTTTTTATTATTTGTACTACAGCTTGTAATTTCGTTATTAGAATTTTTAATTTTAAGCCTAATTCCAACTATGATTATTTACATGACTAACCCAGAATTAGCCATAAATAATATAAAAACTATTCAGGAGTATGTTACTAAAAATTATTTTGAATTTAACATTGACATATCTATCTATGCATTCTTTTCAATTTTAATCATAGGACTGATTATAAAAAATTTTTTAACTATCATAAGCACAATATTAGACGGAAACTTAATGAGAATCATACCTTATTTTAACATAAACAAAATATATAATTATTATTTAAACCAACCATTAGAAAAAATCATAACAAACAGAAATTCTGAATTAATTAGAGATATAACTACCGAAACAGGAAAAGCTGTAGCTCACTTATTTAATTACCTATTAATCTTTAAGGAAATGATTTTATTTTTTGCAATTTTTCTAAGCATATTTTTAAATAATCAAATAATTGCTATATTCTTATTTGTTACATTTATAGTACTAATGATAGGTGTTTATTTTAGTCTTAATAAAAATTTAACTAAAAAAGGAAAAATACAATTAAAAGCTGAAGCAAATATAATTGAAAACCTCAATAACTTTTTGGGTGTTATAAAGGAAATAAAAATTTATAAATTAGAAAAATTTTTTAAAGAGAGCTTTTCTTCGAATTCAGAACAGAAATTAAAAAGTCACATGTATAGATTTGTAATTCAAAAAATTTTAAGAAATGTTTTTGAAATTATTTTAATTTTATTAATAACTATTGGTGCCCTAATTGCAAAAAAACATAATCAAGATTTTAATGAACTCTTACCGTTGTTGGGACTTTTAATTATTGCTTTTTTAAGATTAACACCAATTATTACTAACATTAACTCTGCATTTGCAGGGATACTTTATAGCAGACCATCATTTAATAACATCCTAAGCATTATTAATAGCATAAATGAAAAAAAGACAGAAAAAAAAATTAAGAATAATGTATTTATTATAGATAAATTTAATGAACTAGAATTTAAAAATATAGATTTTAGTTACAATGAATCAAAGATTTTAGATAATTTTTCATTTAAATTAACAGGTAACAAGATGATTGGAATAACTGGAGATTCTGGATCTGGAAAGTCTACTATTTTAAACATAATTACAGGTTTGCTCAAAATAAAAAAAGGTTCTGTTTTAATTGATGGAAATAATATTTTAAATAATGATTTTAGAATGAATAATAATAATATTGGTTATGTTCCTCAGGAAGTATTTCTAATAAATGGCTCCATAGTATCAAATATTGCATTAGGCCATTTAAATAAAAATATTAATAATGAAGATTTAAGCCTAGCAATAAAAGTCTCTGGATTAGAAACAATGTTTTTAAAAGACAAAAATATGAACTTAGATACTGCTATACTTGATAAAGGACAAAATCTATCCGGAGGTCAAAAACAACGTGTTGGGATTGCACGTGCATTATATAGAAAACCTTCATTGTTAATTTTAGATGAAGCTACAAATCAAATAGACAATTCAACCAAATTAAAAATTATTACTGATCTAAGAACCAATTATAAAAATATGACAACAATAATTGTTAGTCATGATAACAGTGTAATTAATACCTGTGATTATCTTATTAATTTAAATCAAACAGTATAAAAAAGTAGCACATGTCAACCAAATTAAAATCTCTCTTAAATAAATTAAAAGACATATTTAAAATTGATAAATTTTTCTTTTTTAGAATTAAATTATTACAATTATCTAACAACAATAAATTAAATGATTTATATGATTATGGTGAAGGTTATTTTTACCAAAGTTTAAATAAGATTAACCTGTCAGGACTAAGAAATACTAAATATCGAGTTGAACTTTTAGACTTAAAAGAAATTACTAAAGATAAAATAGTTTTAGATGTTGGATGTAACTCTGGATTTGTTCTCCTTGAGATGGAAAATAATTATAAAGCTGCAATTGGCATTGACTATAATGAAAATTTGATAAATTCAGCAGAATTAGTTAAAGAATATTTTAAAGTAAAAAATATAGATTTTATTTGCGATGATTTTTTAAAATGTGAAAATCTAAGATATCCGAAATTTGATATAATACTTTCATTAGCAAATCACTCTACTTTTGACAACGGTATAAGTGATACGGAGAAGTATTTTAAAAAAGTTTTTAACCTACTAAATGAAAATGGAACTTTAATTTTTGAAAGTCACCATCCACAATATGAAAGCATTGAAAAATTTAATGATATAAAAAATCATTTATTAACTAAATATTCACTCATAAAAGAAGGTATTTATGAAAATAATAATTTTTATGATAATGGTAGACGATATCTAATTCTTAAAAAAATTAATTTTTCGTAAAAATTTTATTAAAAACCTTTTCTTTGTTTTCATCATTCATAAATGAATAATAGTTACTTTTGTTTTCAAATTTATCATTTGTAAAAACTACATCTGTGTTTTTAATTAACATATCAATAATATTATAAAATTCTAATCCTCTAATTAAAGGATCAATAAAAGAAAACCAAAATCTATATTTAGTTATATTATCAAATTTTTTTAATAAAAACTTATCAAGCTCTATTGAATCATACACTCTTCTATTAATTAGTCTCCCAGTATCGATTTTTTTATTCATTATAAAAGAGCTAACCCCCAATTTATTATCCAATAAGACACTCCAAAGGCTTGCATCTGCACCCCTAATATTTGGTAATAAGGCTGGATGAATATGTACAAATTTTTTATTTGAATTTAAGATTTCTTTATAAATTTTTTTTCCAGTATTTATAAAGGTATGTGAGGAACTATTTGAGATTGTTTCTATTACCTTTGGGTTATTAATGTTTTCAGTTTTAAAATAAAAATTATTATTAGAATATTTTTCATGATTAGAGAATTTATACATTTCATCAAAAAAGTGCTCTTCGTATTTAAAAAATTTTAAGATATCGTTAAATACTGGTTTTAAAGTTTTATCTTTTAAAAATTCTATTGGATAATAATTAAATTTAAAAAAATTATTTCTAAAATTTATACTTTTTGGAAAGAAAGTTGATTCAGAAAAGTAGTAAATATTATCCAAGGTAATATGCTTCGTATTTAAGATATTAAGGTAGCACCTTGATATCGGTCCTTCATATAATATTAAAGCACAATTTAATTTTTTCATTATCAGTATTTATTTCCTAAATTAATTTAATTAATTAAGCTATAATTTCATACTAAAACAAACCTTACCTAATATATCTATTTAAATTTTTTTTTAATATTAAATGTGAACATATTTTGATGACTAAATATTCACTATTAGCTTAATTAATCTTTTTTTCTGATGAATTTTTTTTTAAATATTTGCACAATTTGTGCAATCTTATTTTTTATATAAGTCCAACCAGCTGCCATTATTCCAAGAATGGTCGCTATAAATGCTCCCGATGTTCCTGGATCAAGATATGCATATGATGCGTTAGTTGATATTAAAAAAAATATTATTGATAATTTTATTAGTTGTAAATTATTCATATAAGTAATTTAAATAGCTTTTTTCATTAGGCAAATTATATTCTATATTTTTATATAACATACTTTTTTTACCATTTAAACACCCCAAGATGTGGTTAAGAAGCATACTATTTGTGGAATATTTTTTTATTAATAAACTATCAATATTTTTTTTGCAAATGGAGCTATTGTCATAGACAGCTCCAAAAGCGGGATATGTATCGAGTATTCTTGCTTTATCCTCATCATCATATTGAGCTATTATATCATTTTTTAGATTTTGCTCTTTAGACCATTTTAATATCAAATGAGAATGATCCCCAGTTATGATTAATAAACTACCAGGATCGTTTTTAGCTACATTATCAATTACTTTATTCATATAAATAAATACATTTTCTAATTCCTCCTCAAAAAATTGTGCAAAATTATCTATTCCTTCAGTAGGGTGAATAGTTTTGTATATGTGAAAAAAAACAAACTTGGGTTGATTTGTCTTTTTTTCAATTAAAGTTAACAAATACTCGTGATAGTCATCACTATTTTTTAACCTCAAAGCATCATTAACACCTATAACCTTATTTAATACATTACAGTACATGAATAATTGAAAATGGTACCAAGGCATCTTAAATTGGCAATACTGAGGATATATACCAATTTTTTTATTTTTTACATTTTTTATAGATCTAAAATTATAGTGATCATCGATATATTTACCAGGGGCACCAAAAGTACTGTCATGAAACCCAGTAATTAATCTGTAATTATTATCCTTTAGTATTTTAAATGTAGGTGATAAATTTCTTCCAGCAAAAAAAGAACCAGCAGTTTTTTCATCTAATGTTCTAAATTTTTTTTGATCAAGGTACAAAAATGAATTAAGTGATTTACTAGTTGGGACATTATCAGCAAAATTATTTTTTATTATTTGGAGCTTATCTTTTATGTTTTTTTCAAAATAATCTGATTTGATGCCAAGATGCTTTTCCGTGATTGACATTGGTGGGAGTGTTTCAAAGGAAAAAACATAAATATTTGGTTTCTTCTTTAAGACAAAACTTTGATTTTCTGAAATTTGTAAAATATTTTTACTTTTTGAAAACAGGGATTCTATATTTAATAGATAAAAAATATTTAATATTATAAATAGTAAAGAAACTCTTTTAACAGTTGCTTTATTAATAAAAAAAATATGAGTAACAATAATAGCAATTAATGCATGTTTGCAAATTTCTATTAATTTTTCTTTATAATAAATCATCGTAAAATCAAATGAATTAGAAAGTATTAAAGAGTAATAATTTAAAAAAATAAATAAAAAAATAATAATTTTTTTATTTATTTTAAACTTTTGAATTAAATGTATTCTAAAAATAACAATAATTATTAATATCTCAATGACAAGAATAAAAAACAGGTATAAACATATAGAGATTGCTGAAATTAGAAAGTTTTCTGTAAAAATGTATTCTTTGATTTGAAGAAAAAAAAATAATGAAATTAAAATAAATAGATAAAAGTCATTAAGGGTTATTTTTTTATTCATTAAATTAAAAGAAACTGTTTATTTTTTAAATTTTAATCTATTTTTATATTATTATAGTTTTTAATTATTTTTTTATCTGTCATAAAATAAGAATTTTTATGATTATAATTAATTGTTGCATTAATTTTGATTTTTTAGATTATTTAGTTCAATAAAACAAGGTCTTAAAAAGTAAATTATTATGGTTAAATTTAACGCGTTATCAATTTTTACTGTAGAATCGTCATTAATAATTTTAATTATTAACTTAACTCTATATAATTATCGTGTAATCCGAATAAATAAAAATATTGTATAATCAACTGTATAAATTTAAATAATGTTTAAAAAGGTTTTTTAGTTTGATTGATTTAATTAAAGATTTTAAAAAGTTTCTAGTTTTTAAAAAAAATGAAAGCAAATATGATTACATTTTTTTTAACGAAAATAATTTTACATTTCAATATCTAAAAAAGATTGCAGAAAAAAAAAATAAAAATAAGAATATAATCGTACTATCGTATGAAAAAATTAATGATTGCCCATATAATCAGCTAAATTTCAAAAAAGATTTCTTTTACACATTACTTTTTTTAACATTAAAAATTAAATTTGTTTACACTACAAGTACTGATTTACAGAATTCTATTTTTCAAAAATCAAAAGTAAAAAAAAATTTTTATATATACATTCAGCATTCCACAACAGGCTTATCCATGATATATAATAAAAAAGCGTTCCTTGAATTCGATGCGGTACAAGTAATCAATAAGTCACAATATAATGATCTCATTGATATAAATAAAATTTATAAAAAAAATATTAAAGCAGCAATTTCTAATTACAAATTTTTAGAAACTATTCCCAAAAATAATAGCTTAGTATCAATTGATTTTTTGATAGCCCCAACATGGCACACTGATTTTTATAAACTAAATCTACACAAAAAAATCTTTGATTTACTACTTAAAAATAATATTACTTTTGAATTTAGACCTCATTACATGTCGATAAAAAAAAATGAATTATATATGGAACATCAATTCTCAAATTTTTTAAATATGGAAAAATTATTAAATTTTAAAAAATATAAATATCTTATTACAGATTGGTCAGGCATATTTTTAGAATTTGCTTTGATAAATAAAACCAAACCCTTTTTGATCAATACTAAAAAAAAAGTATTAAATGAAGATTATAAAAAATTTTCAAATGCACCTATTGAAATTTCCTCAAGAAAAAAAGTTGCTCATGAAATTGAAATTTTTGAATTAGAAAAAATATTAGATTTAATTAATGAAAATAAAACTAATGAAGATGAAAATACAATCAATGAATTTTATAGAAATAATTTTTATTTATAGTTAATTACTATAGAATCTTGACAGAAATTAATGAAATTAATTGAAATAATTGATTAGAAATATATTTAATATTATTAACTTTCAAAATATTTATAATTATTTAAAACAGATAAATAACAATTATGAACGAATTAAACAATAAATCAAAAGCTGAAACACTTGTAATTTTAAATAAAAAGATACCTAGTATTAATATTCCTAAAACATTTTTTTTTTCAGTCACGGAATTAAGAAATAACCAAACTAAAATTTATAATAAAATAAACCTAAATTTTAATAAATTTGTAGCTGTTAGATCCTCTAATAAATTTGAAGATAATAAAAAAACATCTAATGCTGGTAAGTTTAAAAGCTTACTAAATGTTAATTCTAAAAAAAAAGATGAACTAATTAACGCAATTTTTGAAGTTAAAGAATCTTATAAAAAACATTTTCATAAAAAAAATCAAATATTAATACAAGATATGGTGAATAATGTAATTATATCGGGAGTATGTACTACGTGTGATTTAGAAACTTATTTTCCTTCATATCAAATAAATTATTTTAAAGGGAAAGATACCTCAGCTGTTACATCCGGTAAGCCAAATACAAAAAAAATTACATATACAGATAATACTAAATATAAAATTAAAGATAAAAAATTTTCTAAATTAATAAAGTTAGTAAAAGTTATTAAAGAATTATTTGGAAACAAACATATAGATGTTGAATTTGCAATTAATTCAAAAAACAAAATATTTATTTTGCAGGTTAGACCAATTGTTGTAAATAAAAAAAATATTCTGACAACAAAGACTGCTAGGTTTGCCTTTAATTCACTTGGTAATAAAATTATAAAATTACAAAATAAACATCACAATTTATTAGGTAAGACCTCCTATTACAGTGTGATGACAGATTGGAATCCAGCAGAAATAATAGGTGTAAAACCCAAACCACTTGCATTATCTCTTTATCAAGAACTTGTTACAAATGAAGTATGGGCAAAAAGTAGAAAAGATTACGGTTACAGAGATCTTACTTCCAATCATCTAATGAACACTTTTTTTGGCACTCCATATATTGATATAAGAATTGATTTTAATTCTTGGGTGCCATCTGATTTACCAAAAAAGATTGCAGATAAACTTGTAAATTATTATTTAAAAAGATTTAAGAACAATAGAGACCTACATGATAAGGTTGAATTTTACATTGTATTTACCTGTTTTACTTTTGATACCAGAACAAGGATTAAGACACTCTTAGACAAAAATTTTTCATTAAAAGAAGTTAATTTAATAATAAAATGCTTAAAAAAAATTAATACAATCGCTTTCAATAAAATTAAAGATGAAACTAATAAAATACAAAAATTACAATACAAACAAGATCAAATTGAAAAATTAAACCTAGATTATATAGCTAAAATATATTGGTTAATTGAAGATTGTAAAAAATATGGCAGTTATCCTTTTGCTGGCTTGGCAAGATCTGCATTTATTTCTACTGAATTAATAAATTCTTTAGTAACAAATAAAATTATTAATTCTAAAGAGAGAGAAAATTTTTTACAATCAATTGAAACTATTACAACTGATATTAAGAATGATTATTCTGAATCAAAAAAATATTTTTTAAAGAAATACGGACATTTGAGACCAAATACTTATGAAATTTCATCATTAAATTATCAAGATGGATTTGATATATATTTTGATGGAAAGGTAAAAAATCAAAAACGTATAAAAAATAAACCTTTTATATTTTCCAATATTCAAAGAAAAAAAATAAATAAGCTTCTAAAAAAAGAAAACTTTAATATTAATATTAATGAACTTATTTTATTTTTAAAAGATAGTATTAGATTACGTGAGTATTCAAAATATATCTTTACCAAAAGTATAGATTTAATTTTTAAAAATATGAAGCTTTTTGCAAGACAGTTTGGGCTTAAAGAGGAAGATTTAACTTATCTAAAGATCAATAAATTTTTGAGTATGTATTATAATTACACTACATATAAAAACATTCCAGATCTCCAAAAAGAAATTATTTACAATAAAAATGAATTTGTTTTTAACAATTCTATAAAACTACCTGAGATTATTTTGAATAAATCTGATTTATTTGTTATTAATAATGAAAGCAAAACAAACTTTATTGGTTCAAATAAATCAAATGGTAAAATGCTATATCTTAATAAATTTAAGAATAGCGGATATGATAATAAAATTGTTTGTATAGAAAATGCGGATCCAGGTTTTGATTTCATATTTACTAAAAAAATTAGTGGATTAATTACAAAATTTGGTGGTGCTAATTCGCACATGGCCATCAGATGTGCTGAGCTGGGAATTCCAGCGGCTATTGGTGTTGGAGAAAATTTATTTACACAAATAATAAAATCAAAAATAGTAACTATAGACTGTGAAAGAAAAAAAATAATTATTGATGGAATATACAATATTTAAGCTAGTTTTAAATAAATTATTTTTGCTTTCGTATTAATAATGAATAAATTAAAATAAAAAAATATTATAAATGATAATCGGAATTGTACCCACTATTAGAAGTCCTTATAAAAACCAAATTGAAATTTGTATCGATAAAAGATTAATAAATTTTTTAGAAAAATTAAATAAAAAATTTACCATTAAATTATTAAATGAAAATTCTAAAATTAACAAAGATTTTAAATTAATTGTATTCTCTGGTGGTAATGATCTTGTTAAATTTAGTAGTTCAACTAAAGATTTATTTAGGAATAAAATTGACAAATTGCATTTTATGAAGGCAAAAAAACTAAAAATACCTATGCTAGGAATATGCTATGGAGCAACTTATGTTGCCAATAAATTTGAAGCAACATTTATCAAAAAAAAAAAAGTTGGTATGCAAAAAATTGATTTCATAGAAAATAATTTCTTCATGAAAAAAAACAATCAGGTTGAAGTAAATTCATATAAAAATTTTTCTATCAAGAAACTCAACAAAAAAATAGAAATTTTAGCTCTAGATAAGGACAAAACTATAGAAGCTTTTTTTATAAAACAAATAAAGTTTTTAGGTTTAATGTGGCATCCAGAGAGATACAAAGTATTCCGTAAAATTGATTTTGATTTAATTAAAAATTTATTATGATTCTAGTTATTCTTGCTGCTGGCAGAGGAAAACGTCTTGGTGAAAAAACTAAAAATTCACCAAAATGTCTAATAGATATTAATGGAACAAGTTTGATTAATTATAATATAAAATTTATCAAAAAATTTAACAAAGTCATAATAGTAACAGGGTATAAAGATCACTTAATTAAGAAAAATTTTAAGAATAACAAATCAATAATTTTTATTAAAAATAAAAAATATTTAAAAACCAACATGGTTTATAGTTTATTTTGTGCATACAAATATTTAAACAAATTCAAAGAAGATATAGTTATTTCATATTCTGATATTGTTTTTGATAAATCTATTTTCAAAACAGTTCAACATGGTGGAAATTTTTTAGTAGTTTATAGCGAATGGCTTAAAATATGGAAATTAAGAATGAAACCAAACATGATTATAAATGATGCTGAAAGTCTGGTAGTTAAAAAAAATAATTTAATTTCAATTGGTAATAAGATTAAAGATAAAATGCCTAAATATCAATATACCGGAATTATAAAATTAAGATTTAATAGTTTTACAAAATTATATAATTATTTTAAAAAATTAAAAAATGATAAAATAGATTTTACAAGGTTTTTAAATTTGTCTATTGGTAACAAAATTATAAATATGAAAATTAAAAAAACTAAAAAATTTTGGTTTGAGGTAGATAGTTTGAATGATGCCAAGGCTTTGACTCTTGTTTTAAAAGAAAAAAAACTATTTTCTTCTGATAAAGTTTAGATTAATTTGAATTATTTTTTAGATAATTAATATGATGAAAGACTATTGCAGCACTGTTTGATATATTTAAACTTTCAACTTTTTTATTTATATCAATTCTAACCAAATAATCTGTGTATTTACCGGTATGTTCTCTCATACCAAATCCCTCTGAACCAAACAGAAGAACATTTTT
>Ga0115001_10002253_pt1 | contig 14817 bp, 11 predicted proteins | sample ArcticOcean_MG_C_12_FD_89869 | JGI IMG/M metagenome (GOLD analysis project Ga0115001, IMG submission 89869) | Marine microbial communities from western Arctic Ocean - ArcticOcean_MG_CB8_130 | ecosystem: Environmental > Aquatic > Marine > Oceanic | place: Arctic Ocean: Canada Basin | collected... | reverse complement strand
TAAATAATTACTAAATAATTACTAAATAATTACTAAATAATTACTAAATAATTACTAAATAATTACTAAATAATTACTAAATAATTACTAAATAATTACTAAATAATAAAATTAATAAAATTGATTTTTTTTTGTTTAAAATTTAAGAATATAAATATAATAATATGGATACACAAAAAATCATCATAGAAGAAAAGTCAGAAGAAATGAATAAAAATGTGAAAAATTTAAATTCTAAAGAATTTTGGAATAATGAAGGCTGGAAGAACCATATTCAAACAAAATGTAAAAATGATGGAGAATTAGCATGTTTTGTAATAAGTAATGGAGAACTTAATAAAAATAAAAGTGAATTATTTTATGAAATTGCAACTAATTATGTTATGGAAAATTAAATGAATTAATTTAAATTGATATTTTTTTTAATTACATAATAATATAATGATTAATTTAAATAAAAATACGGTGTATTATCAAAAATATTTAAAATATAAAAAAAAATATTTATTAAAAAAAGGTGGTGGAAAATCTAAAGCAAATACATCTTTAAAACCGGATTATCCTAAACTTGATAGTATTTCAGATATAGTAAGTAAATCTTTTATGGAGAAGGCAACTAATGCTAAAATACCAATTATATATTTACCTACAAATAATTATTTAGACACACCTCCTTATCAAACATTTTTATCGGCAAAAAACAAAGAAATAGAAAATGAAACTTATATGGAATATTATACTAATTCAGAAAATTTTACGAAAAAATTTAGAACCGACATGAAAGATATTTTAAAATATTTAAACAAAGATTATTTTGTTAATGTAACTTTAATAGTTAATCATACAAGTGAAAAACATGCTATTCTACTTTATTTTGATAAGGGACGAAACAGAATAGAATTATGGGATAGTAATGGTTATAGTCATGGAGACTTAACGACAGATTATTTAGAGACAGTTCTGGGATATATCAGATTTAATGTTATAGATGAAGAAGAAATAGACGTTATAGTTAGTAATGAGGCGAATAATAATATTAATCATTTAGATGACGGTCATTGTGACGCTCTAACATTATTATATGCTGTTCTCAGATCTGAATCCTATGAACGTGGTCAAGATATATATACGATTTCATGGGGAAAAAATAATAAAGGTAAAAAAAATATGTTATTATTAAATGCATATATACAAAAAAAAAATATATGTGAATTAACTGATTTAGAAGGTTTTAATGATTTAGATTTTATAGCTACATATTTTACACCTTCTGATTCAAAAAGTGGTGTAAAAAAATCATTAACAAAAAAAACTATTAAAAAAAAAATAAAATAGAGGAATTAAAAGATTTTGAAGAAAATAACTTATTTATTCTTAATTAATAAGATACTTAGAATTATCATAATCATTAATTAATTCAGTTATTTCTAAAATAAAACTATGTTCTGAATGTTCTAAATCAAATAATTTGCCGTCATCGTTAATAAATTTAATTTCTAGTTCAGATAGTTCATTCAGTGGTTCCTTTTCAAAATAGGTTTCATTTTCAACAAATGTGTCGTATAAATGAGAACCAGGATTACTGCTTAAAATTATTTTACTAAAATAATTTGTTTTATTTGTTGTTAAGGTATTGTTTAATCCATTTATTGATAAATATAAATGTTTTGGACCATTAATTCCTGTTATATTTTTATATATTTTTTTCTGAAATACATTTCCACCATACCCAATAACATAATCATTTTTTTTTGTTTCATTTTTTATTAAATTTAAATCTCCTAAATATATGGATGGATTTTCTATACCTAAATCAGATATCTTTAAATCTAATTTTACTATGTTTTTAATATTATTATTATCATAACCTATATCTAATACCTTGAAACCATTTATATTCTTATTCATTAACGAATCCGTATTTATTATTTTATTATTAATATTGCCATTAAATCCTAAATATTTACCTTCTAATGTAACAGAATAATAATTTACATAATAATTATTACTATTATTAATATCTGTCCATATATCATTATTAAAATATCCGAAAATAGGAATACCGTTTTTATATAAATTATTGTTATCAACATTTAAAGTTCTATTATCTGATTTAAATACTAAATCCAAATTTGAATATGTAAATGTATTATAATTATTATCTACAACTGGTTTGATAATTTCTTTTGTATCTATTTTATTTATATTATTTATGTTATTTGTATTAGTTGTATCTATTGTATTGTAGCAAATCTCTGGTATATAAAAACCATTCATTTTTTCTATATGAAGTTTATTTGTTAAATAGTCTTGGACAATCGGTAAACCCTCTTTATTATTATTAAAATTAATATTTATATCCTTATAATTTATATCAGTTAAAGCATCAGATACTACTGCATTTAACGGTGATAATATTAATTTATAACTCATAATATCTGCATTTATATTCATATATTTAGGGTTAACTACTATAAATTCAGTATAAATAACATCATCGTAACTCTTATGTGTTTTTTCAATACCATAATCGTCATAGTTAATTTCATTTATAGAAGTTATATTATTTGGTGATGTTTTATCTTTATCTATGATGACTTTATATATTTTTATATTTTTTGTATATTTAAATAAATACTTACTATTACGATATATTTCGACAGATCCTCCTTTCACAAATTCAAGTGTTGTTTCATATAAAGTTCTAGATACTAAGTTATTATTATATATACTATTATATCCTTGATAAAATATACGTGTATACCATTTATTATTAACAATTAAATTTTGTGTTGAAAATAAATTCTCATTTGTTTCACTATTTGAAATAATAATATTTTCACCAATTTTATGACTATTTAATAGATCGTATTTGAGAGTCAGTTCTATATAGTTCCTTTTTATATTTGCGTGTGTAATATAATTTAAATCCTCAATATATAAATTACTATAATCATTTTCTTCATAATTCCCTACAATAATTCCGGAAATATTTAAATTAAATCTATGATTGTCGACATTTATTATATTAGTATTAAAGTTATATCTATAATCATCTGTTATGGAAGGTAATAATAATGTTTCACTCAATATATTAAGATTTGAATCTGTGATAGGTTTTAAATATGGATAATAATTAAGATTACTTGATATCTTGAACCTATAATACTTAAACGTATTTTCATTTAAAAAGGTTTTTTCTATATTTTTATATGTTTTAGTATTTATTACATATGTATCACTATCATTTGTATTAGATACTGTACTATTTATTAAAGAATCTAAACTTATTGTATATTTAGCATCTGTTATTTCTACTTCATTAGAATAATCTATATTATCTGAACCATATAATTGGATAATATTTATAGTTCCCTTAAATATTGTTTCATATTTTTTCCCCCCTAAAATAATACTATAATCATTTACATCTTGAATTATTTTATAATATTGTAATGACATACTTGTTGTAAATATTATTTCAATAATAGCGGATTTTGTATTATTTAATGATAATACTGAAGTGTCATTAATAGTATTATCATCAATATAAATATCAGGTATTGTATATTTATTTATAATAGAATTTACACATAATTTACTAATATAATTATTTATATAAAATATATCACTTTTTATAGGATTAATATATCCTATTTCTACATCGGAAACATATAATTCAGAATCTACTGAATTATATAATCCATTACTTTCAATATATAAAATGAATTTATTTTTATTAAATGTATTTAATATTATATTATTATTAAATACATCTGTTATAGAACCAATATAATTATTTATATTATTTTCTATATAATATAAATATATCTTATATGGATGATTTTTATTTGTTATATCTATATTATTAAATTTTATATAGTTTATAATAGTATTTTGGGTTAAATCAATATATATACTTCCAGTTGGTCCCTTCCAGTAAATATTTTTACTAATTTTATCATCAATTATATACACATTATTCGATACATTATTATAAAATATATTATTTGACGTATTTATATGTTTAATATTATTATTAATCTTACTTATTTCAGAATTATATGTTTTATTTGTCAAATTATCATAAGATGCTAAATAATTTATTTTTATTGATTTATTTATTAACTCATTTGGACATATATAATAATATGAATCATTCATTGTAAATGTTACATTATGTGTAAATACACTTTCACTTATAGTAATTAAAGACTTGTCTATTAAATTTGCTAAACGAATTTTTGTAAATGTAGAATCTATATAACCAATATAATATATATCATCTTCTTTTAATAAGGTATTTGGGACATTAATTTCTATTTTAATTAAGTTATTCAAAACTAAATTATAATTCGGTGTTTTTAATATTAACATATTATTTTTTACTTCTTTTATATAAACTGTTTCAATATTATTTTTTATTTTTAGTTTTTTTGTATTTTTTTTAGCATTTTCATATAAAAAATGTATATCATGTTGAGGTATAATATAAGAATAATCATCAATAGTATTTAGTATGTTTTTACATACAATTGTAAAATAATATTTATTTGAGCTATTATATTCTATATAATTTATTATATTTGAATCTATGTTTGTATTTATTTTTTCTGTATTTAATATTTTTTTATTTATGTTATCAATATAATTACTATTTAATAATATTAATTTATCCGAATAATAATAATTATATATTCCAAATACAAATTTGCCTAATATATTATTATTATTATTTGTATGATAACAAAGTTCCTTATCATAATTGTTATTTATTAAAAATAATGTTATACTTAACTCTATATTATCATAAATAATATAATCATTATTTACTTTTGTGTTAAATATTTTATCATATACAATCATAAAGTTATTATATGCTGTTAATGCTGATAAGGTTTTATTTTTTTTTACATTGTTTTTCTCTTCATTAGTCATAGTTGAATCTAAGTATCTACTAATTACAGTGTTAAATAAGAATTTATATTTTGTGCCTAATTCTATTTTGAATATAGGGTTTATGGTTATATTATTATTTATAACATTTGTAAATTCATAATTATCATTATTTAATAATTCTACACTATACTCTACAACGGTTATTTCCCTTATATCTAACTCTAAAATTGTAATATTTTCAATTATAAAATACAAGTTATTAATATTACTATATGGTGATATATTTATCTCAATAGTTGAATTTTCAACTCCAGGTAACCCATTTATATTTACTATATCATTGGTATTATGAGAATTATATGGTATAATATTAATTTTACTATCTGAAATAATGAATAACTTATTTAATAAATTTATATTAGATATATCAAATATATATTTTACATCTTCATAAATTGTTATTTTACTTGTAGACGAATTATTTATATAATAAATATTTTGAACATAATTTATATAAAAATAAAATGAATTATCTACTGGAAAATATACATCTAATTTATTATCATTCTTTTCTTTAAAAGTAGTTGAATATTTATTATAATTACTATTAGTGTTTCCTATAATCTGTGTATCTAATGATGGTGCTATTATTTCACCATTATTTAAATAACCTTCTAAAACACTTTCTTTATATTTTGTTGTATTTGAATAAATAGTTTCATTATAATTTATATATTTTAAATTTGGATTTTCAGTTATTTTTATATAATTACATTCAATTATAGCACAGTTTGTATTGTTGAAGAAATTCGCATAATAACTTTTATTATATATTGGTATATTTCCTAATATTTTATAATACCCGTCTCGTAAGCCTATTTTATAAACAATTTTGACATTTTCTACATTTTTATTTATTTGTTTTTGATTTTGATTCACATATATATATGTGTCCGGTTTCAAATTATATATATTTGGTATAGGTGTTTCCTTATAATCAAAATAATTTAAATTATCATATTGGCGAACACTCATTCCCAAATTTCCCAAATCCTGTATTTGTTTATTTGAATATGGATATGTATAATATATTAAAATACCTGTATCGCAATATTTTTTAAATATATCCGATGATAAATTAGTTGTTATATTTTTTTGATCACTGAATGGTAGATTATTATACCACGATATAAAAGGTTCATATTCTTTTATATTCAAACGAATTGGTGTATATGTATTTATTAAATCATAATTTAGGGTGTGATTATTCATATAAATCATACTACCAATATTATAATTATGTGGAATTAATGTTTTCAGCATTACATATTTATCTTTATTTAGTTCATTATCATTAAATGAATTTTCTAAATATGTGTGGTCTATTATACAATCTTCTACATTATATGTATTAGAATGAACTAATCCAAAATCTGTCATTTTATTTTCAAATCCCAATACTTCTCGTAGTGAATCATTTTTATTAAATAATAAACTATATTCAATCGGTACAGAAATTGTTATATTTATACCACCTACACCAACTAATGATGTTTTATTTGGTATTCTATCTATTTTAATACTATAACCTTCTGATATATTCTTAACTTCCTCTATTTTATAATTTAATAAATCATGATATTTAGGTAAGTAACTATGTGTCCAGTCTTCTGGTATAATCATTGCATATGTATTTGTTGTTCCTGTTTTAAAAATTGAACCTATTTTAAAATTATTGTCAGATAATAAACTATAATCTAATATATAGTTATTTGTATTATTATCCTTCATTATATGTAATACTCTCCCAAAAACGGTTTTAGTTTCATTAGCATTTTCTGTTGTTATATCATTTTTTCCTATAAGTAATTCATATATTGATATATCATAATCCAATTTCATTCTTTTAGTATTGGTTCCGATATTATCTTTCGTTACATTATTTATGTTATATATCTTATTAATTCCCGATTTATATGAACTATAATTAACAAATTTATTTCCTTCATATAAATAATCAGTACCTATATCGACCGCATTCGCACTATCCTCTAATGGTAATATAAATCTTATATGACACCTATATATTTTATGTGTAAATATGGCGTGTTTCATATTCAATTCTGAAGTGCCTATATTAAATATATTTGATGCACCAGTAATATTAATTAAATCCCCCGTTTTTAAACTATGATTCTTATGTTTAATAAATATAAATGGATAACCCTCATTTACTATAAATGGACCACTTTGATTCACTTCTGTTAAATCAGCAGAACTATAAGAATATATTTTATTATATTGATATATATAAACTAAATTATTAGTTTCATTTAATTCTACTGAAAATATTGGTTTATTGATGTCTTTTTTTAATGATGTTTTTACATTATATTTGGTATCTTCAATAAATAATTTTGTAGTGTAATCATATATTTTTTTTGACATTGAATTCAATTTGTCTTCCATTTCTAAAATAAACTCATCCATCATATAATTTCCTTTTGGTATTTGAACTGAATAAATAGGATATATCCTAAAAATATTTATATCATTTCTTGATATATATTTTATATTGAATATATCAGTATAATTATTTTTATCCTCTACCATACTATCCATTTTCACAGTTTGTTCGGTTTCACTTATATATATATTTGTATTTAATTCGGTTGGTAGTTTCCAATAATATTTATTTTGTAAATTAGGTTTATTATTTATTAATAAATTAAAAGCATTTTCATCTACATTTATTATTTCCTTGTTTATCTTCTTAATTAATGTTACAAATGAATCATTAATATATGTATAATTTGTTACCCTATTATTATAAATATATTCTATATTATTATCCAATGATAAATTATGTAAATATCCATAAATACTAATATCGGTCTTATATATATCAATTGATTCAACAGATATAGTAGCAATTGTTTTATTTGAATCTGTTGTATTTATTATATACAAATTATTAATATTTTCATTTATTGAAATATTAATATAAATCTTATTATCTCTTGTTATTACATTATTATTAAAATTATAATCTAATACTGGAGTAACTGTAGAACTTGTTGTTACTTTTATTATTTTATCTTTTAAATCGTTATGATCAATATCAAATATATATTGAATATTTCTATACAACGGTATATTATTATTTGCAGTATTTGTAGTCGTATTATTTAATGTATATATTGTATTTGGTAATTCATATATATTATTAGTATATGTGGGAATTAAAGTAAATGTACTATTTGATAATTTTAATTGTTTTATAAAATTAATAAAAGTAGTTATATTATTAAAATCTGATATACTAAAATTTATTACAACATCCGTATTTACAGGTTTTTTATAAAAATATAACCTATAAATCTTATTAGGAGTATTTAACAGCGTAAATGATATTAAATAATTATGATCAATCATATTTTTTTGAGTTTCACTTAATGGTATTTTAATATTTTTATTTAGTTCTATTAAATAGTTCATAAATTCATTCTTATATATTTCTAATTTTTTATTCTTATTCAGATTATTATAATTATATTGAACTACTTCTTTTATTAATAACTCAATATTTTGTAAAAATAAATATTTTATATAATAATATTCTAATTGAGTATCTTTATTTAAAAATTTAAAATATAATTTATCATTTGCATTGATAGTTATATAATATTCAGTTATATTTCTTAAATAATTATATATATTTAATCCTGTTGCCGGAACAGTAGTGGGTATTGTTGTTTCATAAGTATATGTTTCATCAAAATTAATAGTTAAATCACTATTATATGTATTTATTGTTGAATTATAATCTGTAAAATTATGAACAAAATTTATTAAGTTTTCTTTTGTATTAAAATCATTTATAAAATAATTTATATCAAATGTTGTATCTATTTCAGCTATACGGTCTCTTAAAAAAAGTTTATAATTTATTCCACTATTTGAAAATTTTAATAAATAACTATCTGAATGTTTTATCATCGTATCTACCATTGTTAGTGTAATGGTAGTATTTTTTAATGGATTTTCAATTTTATTTTTTAATAAATATAATAAATCAATGAATTTTCTCTGTAAATCATCAAAATTACTATTTATCTTATTTAAATATTCAGCAGATAAATATTCATATAATATTTCTTCAGAAGTCTCATTTTTTTCCCATTTTGTAGAAACATTATTTACATTATTATTTACTACTGCTAATAATTTCTCATTATTTATTAAAAAATTACTACCTATATTTGTTTCATTTTCCTTATTTATCCAATGAATAAAATTATTATTGCTTATATAATCATCATTAATGTTATATTTTTTACTAATTGCATCTCTGATAGCATATTGTGCGTTTGACATTTCTAAATTTATTAATTTTACATTTTTTATATTATTAAATCTACGAGGTAGCATTATTTTATATGAACTAGAATCCTCATATCCTCTTATGAACTGATTAATTTTTTCCACACGTATATTAGAACCACCTCCTTCTGTATTTAATATTATTAAATTATTGTTTATATTTAATGGAATATGTATTTTATATGAATTACTTACTTTCTTATTATCTTCATAGTTAAAAATAAATTCTATATTAAATATTGGTCTCCCTGTACCTTCATTATAATTTAAATATTCCACGGGAACTCCTCCGATAGTATTTTTATTTAAATTTGCATTATATACACCTTTTATATTTTTAAATATAACTTCTGTTGTATCCGTAATTTCATAGTTATGATTATGATTTACTAGAATTGTATTATAATCTATTATTTTAAAACCGTTCTTTTCTACTCTATTAGGATTAGTGTTAGTAATTAATTTATGTTGTTTTATACGGTCAATACTGTTAATTGTAACTAATGTTTTTTTTTCATAATATTTATTTGTAGTATTTTCAACATTATACATTATTAATAATATATATTATTATTTATATAAATATATCATATATATATATATATATATAAATGGAAATATTATACAAGTTTTTCGCAATATTTATTTTTATTATTATTTTTATTATTAGTATTATGATATTCTTCAAATCAACAACCACAGGTGTTGAAAAATTTATTAAAATAAAACTGTCTGAACCACCAATAGAAGTTAATAATAAAATAATTGAATTAACGGATAGAGAGAAATCGCAAAATGCTCTTGATTTATTTAAGTATAAACATTCTAAATTTATAAAGAATTTAGATAATAGTATCCAGTTTTGTATTGATAACGATAAATTTATGTTAGCGGATAATGTTACAACATATAAAATAATTTATATGGATCTATATAAAATTAAGATTAATTTAGAAAAAAACTCAGATGGTGAATATATTGATTATAATTCTAATGAAGAGTTTTTATTAAAATCTATTCAGTTGGATAATCTAAATAATACCATTCAGAAAATGAACTAAATTCTCATATTTACCTTATTTTATTTTATTTATTCAGGCTAAAATAAAAATAATAAAAAAAAAATAAAATATCTATTTCACAAGATATTAATATACAATATATGGTTTAATTAATATATTATATAAAATATTATATGATATTAGAAAAAAATTTATTATACTCAAGTCACTTTCATATTTACCTCTATTAATTGCTCCGGTAATATCAATATCCCAACTAATAGATTTTCCTGTCATCATTAAATATATTATATATATAATATGAGTTGCTATTAATAATAAAAATGGACTCATTACAGTTAAAATAGCGTATCCTGTTTCCATACCCCCATTTTGCTGTTTTTCTTCTTTTCTATACATATATATATATATATATATTTTTTTTTAATAAATTGCTAAGTCTATCTTCCTGAACTACCTATTCCTTTTTCACCTCTTTCGGTTATTTCTAACTCTGATACAATTTTTACGTTTGGTTGTTCGTGACAAGGTCCTACTAACTGAACTAAACGATCCATCCTATTAATTTCATATTCTTCTTCACTTACATTATCTAAAAGTAAAAGTAATTCACCAGTATAATCGGGGTCTACTAATCCAATACTATTAGATAATCGTAATGGAGTTTTTCCACCCATACTACTACGTGGAAAAATCATATAACTAGAACGTTCATTACCCTTAATACACGTACTTTTTATTCCTGTTCCAACTTTAAAACCTTTTGCCTTACCTGGTACTTTAATTTTTTCTGGCATAAATAAATCCACTCCAACATCTTTCATATAATTCACATTATGATTAGCATATTTTTTTTTTAATTCTTCGTCATTCTCATCGATAATAACAGTTTTATAGGTTATACTCATTTTATATTTTATTGTTTATTTATTTTTAAATCAATTTATTATTACTTATTATTATTTATTATTATTTATTATTATTTATTATTATTTCAGAATTATATTTTTTTTAAATTGATTTTTCTATATTATCTATTATAATAGTTTAATATTAATATGCCACAAACACCGTCTCATCCCAATGGTTGGAATACACACATTCATTATTGTAATCTAGGTGGACAATGTGGTCAAAGTTGTCCATGTTGTCGTGCAGAGGTTTATTTAAAAAATATTGATAAAGACGCATATATAGGAGCGTGTCCGATATGTATTAAAAAAACACATAATTCATTAAAATACAAAGAACAAAATTATTAAAATATTCTTTTAGATTATTTATAAATTTATGAATTTATGAATTTATGAATTTATTTATAAATTGATTTATATTGATTTATAAATATAATAATATAATTAATATAATGGAAGAAGAAAGACATTTATGTAAAGAAATTATGACGGAATTTTTAGGTGACAAGTTTTCCGATACTATAGAACAACATATATATGAATATTCCAATCAATTAAAACTATCATATATGTTGAAATTAAAATATATATTTGAAATTATTAATCCTAAATCTACTGTATATAATAAAAAAATAGTATCAGATATTAAAAAAAAAAAAATTACACCATATGAATTAATATATAATAAACCCTGGGAATTATATACAGAACATTGGAAAGATATTGTAGAAGAACAAAATAAAAATGATAAAATTGTTATTGATAAAACAGCCGAATTTACAACTACACAATTTACGTGTTCTAAATGTAAAAATAATGAATGTAAGACTTATTCATTACAAACACGTAGTGCGGATGAACCTACCACAATTTTTGTAAATTGTATTAAATGTAATAATACTTGGAAGATGTCTTAAATTTAAAAACTATTACCTCTTCTTGTGCGTATACTTTTTCGGCGACCTAAAAATATTTCACTTATGTTTTGAAATAAAACAACAATAGCATTAAAGATTCTCCATGATTTTTGTGGATATGCTGGATAATTTTGGGGATTACAGTTTTTTTTATCTTCAGAATTACAACTTTTTAAAGCCTCTTCACAATCTGTTTTTTTTATTTGTGAAAGTTTTTTAGTATGGTATAATAATATATAAATGAAAGCAAATATAATAAATGTAGAGCCAATATACATCAAATCTAAACTATATGTATTTGTAAGAATTAAGATAAGTTCAATCATAGATACTAGTAAAACACACAAAATTATCACCACATAAAATTTATCATTTATATATTGTGATAATGTTTTTTTGTATTTATAAAATAAAAATGTAATTAATATAAATATAAATAAAACAATTAATATTACTTTCTCATATAATCCCTCCATTTTAAGTAAAGTATATAGAAATGAATTACAAAAACCAAAAATAGCAACTAATATAAATAAAATAAAATGTGATATAAAAATATTTGTATACATCAAATTGAATATCATTATTAATACAAATAAAATAACAACACTAATTAATAAAATAACATTTATACTATAATTTTCACTTACCTCTAATAACATTTCTATAGTAATATTTTCTGAAAAATACATCATAAATATATGAAATAATACTAAACATAAAATAACATATAAATATGTATTTGTTACTAAATTATCACACGAATAATTTCCATTTTTAAACGCATTCTTATATAATATTACTGATATTATTATAGAACTTATTATAGGAATACTATAATCTGTATTTTTAAGTAAAATACTACTTTTATTCATTGTTATAATATAATATATATAAAAAATATAAAAAATATAAAAAATATAAAAAATATAAAAAATATAAAAAATATATTACTTTAACTAGGTAAATAACGATAATATTATTTTAACAAACACATAAACGATAATAAATATATATTCCAGAATTTTTACTATATCTTTTAAATTCAAATAATTCTCCAACACGTAATCCGTAAAAATTTGCTAATGGGTCTGATAAAAGTATTTTAGGTAATTTAATTACATCTGAAACATTTTTTAATTCACATAATTGTCTAATTTCTTCCTTATCCGAAATTACTCTAATATGTTTGGGAACCTTATTATGTTTTGTAATATTAAATAATAATGTAGCATAAGTAAATATTTGAATATTTTCAACATCTATCTTTTCTATAATTTTTTTTTCTAAAATATAACTATTTATTTTTAATGGTTGCGTTAAGATAATGATTAAATTTATATCTATTTCTTCGCTATTATTTATATTATATAAGTTTCTTATATTCTCTTCCACTTTATTTATATTATTTTCTGATTTTGTTTTATAACTTTTACTTAGAAAACTTGTATTATTTACAAAATACATGAAACAATATCTATTACTACCGGACTTATGACCCATTAACTCAATACTATTAAAATTATTAAGTTCATTATAATCTAAATCATCATAATTTTTATGTAAAGTATGTCCTCTTTTATCTAATAAACCATTTTTCTCCGTAATTGTTTCCATACACTTCTTAAAATCATTAATATCATTAAATAATGTTTCACTCATTTTTATTTTAAGTTTAAAATAAAATCAATTTTAAATTTTATTTTAATGTAATATATCTTATTTAAATGTATTTTTTGCCGAATCCATTACTGAATCAAACATACCACCACTTGAACCAAATAATGTTTGATGACATTCATTAGTTGTCCATAAGCATTTTTCTTCTTTACAATCTCTTCCAATATACTCGTTAAAATTTAAAGTAAAACCATCATCTGTACATTTCGATAAAATATTATATAATCTAGGATTAGAATCATTCTGTGTACTATATCCCATAAATAAACGAACAAGTGCCCATATACAAGGACATAAATATGCTCCTAATAAAAAGACAATAGGAAGACCTAGAATATCCTCACCCGACAATAAGACCATTTTCCATTCGATATATACACAGTAAAATGAAACTAATATCATTATAGGCCACCAATTAAAAACAAATGTACCGAGTGTCATTAATCCTATTTTAAACGCGGCGAGTCCCATAAATAGAAGTGGATTTCCACCTGATTGATTACCGTTTACTTGTGGTTTTGTCATATTTCTATAATTTTCCACTTCTCTTTGATATTTTTGATCGAGTGTTTTTCTTATTTGCCCTATCATTCCACCACTTATTTTATTTTCAAAATTTCTTAAAACAGTTTGAAACTTTCCTCCACCCAATAAACTTGTTTTTATTTCTTCGCATTCTAAGACCTTTTCTTTTAATAACTCCGTACAAGTTTCCTTATTATTTGAAGCTACCGCATCTTTTTCTGTTTTTAATTTAATGTTTTCCGCCTGCAAATCAGCTATTTTTTTTATTTGTTTAGTTTTATTTTCTACACAAGTTTTATATAAACTTTTTTGATGGTTTAAATTTTGCTGTATTTCTGTTTTATCAACATTATCAATATTATCAATATTATCAATATTATTCATATTATATATATATATATTAAATATTTTATTCATATTAATTTTCGGCACATTCTTTTTTCTTTAAATCAATTTTTTTTAATGAATCCGCTTTTA
>Ga0115001_10002248_pt1 | contig 14846 bp, 8 predicted proteins | sample ArcticOcean_MG_C_12_FD_89869 | JGI IMG/M metagenome (GOLD analysis project Ga0115001, IMG submission 89869) | Marine microbial communities from western Arctic Ocean - ArcticOcean_MG_CB8_130 | ecosystem: Environmental > Aquatic > Marine > Oceanic | place: Arctic Ocean: Canada Basin | collected... | reverse complement strand
TTGTCATCATGGACGAGGAATTATTATTATTAATATTATTAACATCGTCGTCATCATCGTTAGTATTTTTTGTATCTACTTCGAAGCCGCCAGCAGTTTTGTTATTGTGGAGCATGGACCCTGTGATCCTTTGTGTGTATGACGACATCAGTATTAATAATAATTCTAAACGAAGCGATTAATATAGATAGAGAGGAAAATATTAGATTAGTTTATTCAATGTGTTTCTTTTGTCGTTTACAACACTGTTTACGCACTCGCGCAGAGAGCGGAGAGCGTCAGTTTTCTGCTAATTCTTTTTTGTGCTCGATGATCCGGCCCATCCGTGTTGTGCTATACTACTATTGAACAAACATTTCTATAAAGCATTTTCCCACTTTTTAGCGATCGATTCAGGACATTGATCTAAAATGAAATCCTTCAATTCAAGAAAACACCTCACGCCGAGCTTCAAATTTCTAACGTTATCTCTCGGTCGATATAACCATCCGTCGTTGCAAAACTGAGCAACTGTGGCTTCTTTTTCGAGTAAACTCATTCGAACAGCCGCGTCGACTTGCGCTTGCGTAGCGCCGCCGCCCTGTTGCATCATATTATTATTATTATTATTATTGTTATTAATAAATTCTTTCTTCTCTTCATTATCATCATCATCGCCTTGTTGTTGTGTATTATTATTGTTATTACCAAACTCTAAACCGTTCGAGTTCAATAACGTCATCATATCAACACCTTGCAAACAAGTCAAATCGGTTTTCAAAATTTCGTCTAAAATCACCCTAAACAACGCAATTTGCTTCGGTTGTAACCTCGTCGCTAATTTCGTAATCGCTGCGGAATGTGTAGCGCTTTGATCCACGTTCGCGATGCCTATATATAGCTTCTCATCGCCCCCAATGAACTTGATTCTCCTAATCTCGATCCCGAAATGTTCCCTCAATTGAGACGAGATTTGTCCCCAAAATCTATCAAACTCAAAGTTCGAAGGTAACTCGTCGCCCCCATCGTCCGCGTCTGCGTCGTTGGCTACTAATTCTTGCGTTTGTAAGTCTCGGTGTAACTCTCTAGCGTCTCGTTCGAGCATGAATCTTTTCGCCGTTAGAGCGTTGAAGAATAGTTGTTGGTTTGGATTTAAAGACATTTTTTTGACCACTACCTGCTGTGCGTAGTAGTAGTATTAACGGCCTCTTCCACTGTTTTTCTGTTCTTGATGGTCCTTTTTGTACAACCCATATTTAGGGCGGCTGCTTTTGCCGATGGGCACCTTTTTCCCCTTTACATATAATTTACTATATTTCTCTGCTATTCTCTTTTTTCCACTCTCTCTATTCCGCACTTCTCCTTCTCCTCTCTCTGTTATACGCGCTCAAGAAATTAAATAAAACACACAGAAAAACAATATTTCTTCTTCTTCTTCTTCTTCTTCTCTAACTATTGAATGCTAATAGAGGCAGTTCTGTTAACCGAGGCCTTAATTTTCGGTTGGTTGTTCAATAAAGCGAAGAAATAAACAGTATAAAAATACTATCAGCAAAGAACCGTGAACTGAGCGAGATTAGGTCCTATAGTCGGAAATGGTGCATAGAATAATATCTAAAATGGAATCGATCCCTTCAGCGCAAGAGTTGAACGAAATGGAGCTCGGTAGTACGACGAATAATAATGTGCGTTTAATTTTGAGTGTGTGTCTGTTTTCGTTTTGGACATTTTTATGTGCGATCGAGTGACCTCGCGCGTCGTGTACCGGTTTATCGCAAATTGGAATAAAAAATTTCCTTCGAGGGTGCCTTTGGAGCTGAGAAATAACTATCTCGGCTAACACTTGATTTACTCTCTATCTCAAATATACATTATGAAATCAAAAAGCAGAAGAAGAAAAAAGAAGCCGCACGAGGAGGGGAATACGAACCTAGAGAGCATAAAATGGCTATTGGAGACTTGAGCATCAAGTTAGGAACGGAAATCGATGTTTTCAATCCATCGCAGTCGAAAGGGTTAACAGAGCACGAAGCCGAGAAGAGGTTGAGGGAGTTTGGCGAAAATTGCTTAACGCCCCCAACGGTTGTTCCATGGTATATTCAATTATTATCGAAGTTTCTCGATAAGTTCATGCTGTTATTACTCGCGGCTGGCGTCTTGTGCCACGTCGCGTTTGCGCTCGATACGCAGCAGAAGGAGAATTTATATTTCGGAGCGTGTTTATATGTCATCGTCGTTTTGACGTGCGTGATTACGTATTATCAAGAAAGAGGCTCGGCCGCGACGCTTTCGGCGATTAAAAAGTTGATGCCGACCTCGTGTAACGTCGTAAGAAACGGAGTTGAGAAAAAATGTGATCCACGATTTCTCGTTTGCGGCGACGTCGTTCATTTACAACTCGGCGATAGAGTTCCAGCTGATTTACGTTTGATCTCAGTGAAAGATTTGAAGACAGAGAATTCGTCTCTCACGGGCGAGAGCGCGCCAGTGAGTGGATTTGTCGACGCGCAAAGCGATAGACCGATGGAAGCGAAAAATATCGTCTTCTCTTCGTCGCTCGTTATGCAAGGTTCAGGTCACGGAGTCGTGATTCGAACCGCGAATCAAACGATGATTGGAACGATTGCCTCTTTGGCATCTTCGTCTGGGCATATCGAGGAATCCTTACTTCAAAAGGAGATTCATCGATTTGTTAACATCATTGCAATTTTTGCGCTAACCACAGCAATTTGTTTGTTCGTGGTTGGTATGAGCCGTGGCGTTGATTTTTTGACTTGCTTCGTGAACGGCTTCATAGTTGTTCTAGTCGCAAACATACCCGAAGGACTCGCTGCAACGGTTACATCATGTTTGGCCGTCGTCGCGAAACGAATGAGCGAAAAGAACGTCTTGGTGAAACGCATTGATATCATCGAATCTCTTGGCGCATGTTCGATCATTTGTTCAGATAAGACTGGAACGTTGACTCAAAACATGATGACCGTCGAGAACTTGTTCTACGGAGGCGCTATCCATAACGTGCACGCTGGAGGAACATCGGTCATTTTGGATACGTTTCAAGAACGCGCTTCGATGCACATGCGAGAACGAGGAGATTATACTGCGCGTAAGCGCGCATCTGAAGATTCTTCCGCACGATCGACGCCCGGGAATACGTTTACAATTTCTTCGTTCAAGGCGTTAATGTCCGGCGCCAACGCGTCTCTCGATTGGGAAATGTTCTCAACGCACGCCAAGCTATTGACGATTGCCGGCGTGAATAACCAAGCCGCGTTTGAAGACGTTCGCGGCGTCCGAGAAATCGTCCGCGGTGATGCCACAGATGCCGGTTTGCTGCGATATGCAGACGCGATATATCCAGTCTCTCTCGCTAAACGCTCGTTCGTAACGCAATTTGAGATTCCGTTCAACTCTGTGAATAAGTACGCGGCCGTTGTTTGTACTTGTCCAAGCTCGAACGAATTTTTAATCTTCTTAAAAGGAGCACCTGAACGCGTAATTATGAGGTGTACGACTTTTGCGCACGAGCGCGGTGAGCGCCCTATCGATGCGCAGTTCACGGAAAATTTCGAAGATACTTATCATCGTTTTGGCGTATGCGGTGAAAGAGTTATCGGCTTTGCGTACGCTCGCGTTCCTGCGCGTGATTATGCGAACGTTGAAGATCCGAATGCGCTCTTGCAAGGGGTGAATTTTACTTTTGCCGGTTTAATCTCTTTAGTTGATCCGCCAAGACCGGGCGTTGCCGATGCCATCGCTAAATGCCGCTCGGCTTCTATAAAGGTTGCGATGGTTACTGGCGATCATCCCTTGACTGCCGAGGCGATCGCTCGAAAGGTTGGCATAATCACTTTGCCGACAAGTCACGAACTTGCTCCTGCAAAGTTGAAGAAGCATTGGTTAGCCGAAGATTGTGACGCAGTCGTCATAAGCGGCGCTGAAGCAGAAACTTTCACTGAGAGCGACTGGGAGGTTATCGTGCGAATGAAAGAGATTGTTTTTGCACGCACGTCACCACAAATGAAACTAAAATTAGTTGAGCATTTAAGAGACGTTGGAGAAATTGTCGCCGTCACCGGTGATGGTGTCAATGATTCGCCGGCCTTGAAAGCCGCACATATTGGCATTGCTATGGGTAGCCCTCAAAGTTCAGATGTCGCTCGCGAGGCTGCTGACATTGTGCTTCTCGATGATAATTTTGCTTCGATCGAGCACGCGGTGGCAGAAGGACGCGCTGTGTTTGATAATCTCTCAAAGTCAATCACGTATACTCTTGCGCATTTAACGCCGCAATTGGTTCCAGTGTTCTTCAATCTCGCGCTTGGAATGCCTCTCGCAATGAACGGGATCATGATTTTGTCCATCGATTTGTTAACCGAGCAAGGTCCTGCCATTTCGTTAGTTTACGAGAAAGCCGAGGCTGATATTATGCGACGACCTCCTCGCAATCCGCGTACAGATCATTTGATCACGAGAGAAACATTAATCTTCTCCTACGTCATCTCAGGTTTGTTTTCATCTTTGACTTGTTTCATGGCATACGCTTTGGTATTCCATCACTACGGCATTGAGTTGCCCGATGTTGCGTTTTCGCTCGACAAAGGATACTTCAAAGGCCCACCATATTCCGCTAGCGATAAAATTTTGACGCTTGCAAATGGAACATCGTTTGACGCGATGAAACAAAATTTGATTTACAAACAAGCCAGTACTGCTTGGTATCTCACGTTGATCGTAAATCAATTCTGGAATATCTTCGTTTGCAGAACTCGCCGAACGTCGATCTTCGAGCAAGGGTTCTTCTCTAACGAGGTCACTATCTACGGTTGCGTAACTTCTCTGACTATCATGGCATGCGCCATTTACGTCCCAGAGTTACAAGTGCAAGATTTATTCAACACGACTGCGCCTCTTGGGCAATCCTGGACGTGTACGTTTCTCTTCATGTTTTGGATTGTTAGCGTAAGCGAGTTCATGAAGTTCCAAAAGCGCAAGCATTTTTTGCAAGTCGCGTAGTAGAGAAAAGAAACGTAAACATAATCACACATACACATATCGGTCGTTCTCTTAAGTTTCAGTTTCCATACGCTCTCTCTGAAAATTACAAAATGTAAGTTGTCTTCATCGTCAGTACAGTACGCTTTTTATTCTCATCTTTTGTTCCAAATCACACGTGTTGTTAGTGCCTTACAAATTCCGAACAAAAAACGGCTTCAAACGCGCTCTTTAAGAAAAAGGTAATCGATTCGAATCGATTCGAATCGAATCAATTAAACAATGGTCAAAGCGTATTTACGCTACGAACACACGAAAAAATTCGGCATCTTATGCGAACCAGATGTGAACATCGCGTACTCTGCGAATAATAATACGAGTAATAATACCAGATTTATCTTCGCGGCGGCTGCTGAGACGATTAATGTCATAAACGAGAGAACTGGGAAGATCATTAGAGAAATCTGGGCACCTAAAACGTACAACTCATTGGACGGCACGGCCGAGAAAGTCGTCAGAGTGACTTCGTTAGCGCAAGCTATTGATGGGAAAAAGTTCGCCGCCGGGTTCTCCGATGGTTCAGTGAGAGTATGGAACGATTGTTTGAGAGCGATTTTGAGAGATGATTCGGGGAAAAGAAGGGGTGAGGGAGCATTCGATGACGATGGTGATGATTTTGAGGACGATGATGATGATGAGAGAAAAATGGAAGAGTATTGTGAGAGCGATATAGTGTTTAGGGGGCATAAGACAGCCGTGAGTGCGCTTTTGTGGACCGATGATTGTACTAGTTTAGTGAGCGGAGGTAAGGATACCGACGTCGTCGTATGGGACGTTCTCGAGGAGAGAGGGATGTTTAGGTTGAAAGGGCATAGGGGGCAGATTACGAGCATGGTGTTTGTTAAACACGGTAATAATGATGATAATAAAGCATTATTATTAGCGAGTGCAAAGACGAAGAAGAATAAGAAGAAAGTAGAAAATGATGATGATGATGTCAATTATTATGACGACAAAAAAGACAAGAACAATTTACAATCGATAAAACCTGAAACAGAGACGAATTTCACAAATACGGCTTTGGTGACGACATCGAAAGATGGCTTTGCAAAGGTTTGGGATTTAGTTGGACAAAGATGTTGTCAGACGATATCTGGTTTCGGTGGCGAGTGTTGGGCATCCGCGTATTCACAATTTGTAAACGTAGGTAATTATGATAACAATAATAATAATAAAGATTCACATGGAATAGTCGCCATAGCTGGGAATGAACGAGAGATTAAATTTTATTCCGTATTCAAAGGCGTCGAAGAAGGCTCGATCTTAAGAAATTCAAACGAGAACTTATTGAACGATGGCGTTGAAGATGCAGAAAGAATAGCTAAAGATAATATTTTGGACAAGGCTTTGCGCTTGCGCTTTATCGGCTCGTTTGCAAAAGAAGCGAGAAGTCGAACGATTTCGTTACAGTTTTCGAGTTTAGGAACTGCTCTCGGCATTCAAAGCGTAGGAAAATCTATAGAGATCTATGACGTGAAAAACGCAGAGGAGATTGAAAAGAAACGAAAAAGGCGCTTTAAAAGAAGGCGCGAAAAAGAAAACGCAAAGAAGATGAAAAAATCGACAAATAACAATAACCAAAAAAGCAACGATGATGATGAAGACGATGACGATGATGAAGAAGAGAACGATGACGAAGATGATTTGAATAGATTTAATGCGAAAGATGCATTTGAATTATCATCAATCGTTCGCCCTACTGGGAAATCCATCGCACCGTTTGCGTTTCAACCGGAGACTATGGATTCGCATCTCGATAAACAGATTTCGTTAGCTATTTCTCTTGACTCAAACGCAGTCGAACTTTACGACATTGCCAACATATCGACAAAGATGAAGGAAGATAAGAGAGAACCAAAGAAACGGTCGATTGCTAGATCTTCTGGCCATAGAGCGGATGTTCGCGTCATCGCGTTATCGCCCGATGAAAGTTTTCTTCTTTCCGTCTCTCATTCAGGTGCAAAAGTTTGGGATGCTGACACTGGAAAATGTGCTCGAACGATCGAGTCTGGTTACGGCACGTGTGCGTTTTTTGCTCCCGATGGAAGAAATGCCGTAGTTGGAACAAAAGAAGGTGGTTTAGAAATCATCGATTGTTTAGCCGGAACGAACTCAGCCTCTGCTGCCAACTCAAAATTGAAAGAAGATAATAACAATAATGATGATGATGAAAACGGAGAAGAAGAAAACGGCGATCAACATTTATCGCAATTAGATCCTTTGAAAATTGCACACGAAGGCCCAGTTTGGGGCATTTGTGCTCTTCCAGACGAGTCTGGATTCGTCACGTGTTCGGGCGATAAGACGATTAAATTTTGGGAATGGACTTTAGTCGCAGCGAACAAAAGAGACAAAAAGGGAATGAAAAAACTTACAGCGACGCATTCGAAAACTTTGCAAATGTCCGACGATGTTTTGAGCGTTTCGATAACGCCAGATGGTAAACTTTTAACCGCATCTTTACTCGATAATACTTTGAAAGTTTTCTTTGCGGATACTTTAAAGTTTTCGTTGTCTTTATACGGTCACCGCTTACCTGCGCTATGCCACGACGTGTCTTCGGACTCAGTTTTATTGGCGAGTGCTGGACAAGATAAGAACATTCGTGTTTGGGGCTTAGATTTCGGTGATTGCCATAGATCGATTCACGCGCACGATGACTCAGTCATGGCTTTAAAATTCGTCAATAAAACGCACTACGCTTTTACGTGCGGAAAAGATAAAAGAGTTCGCTATTGGGATTTAGATAAATACGAAATGCTTCTCTCGTTGGATGAACATCACATGGCGGTTTGGACTATTGCAATTTCAACCACTGGCTCTTTCGTCATTTCAGCCGGAGCAGATCGCTCGTTACGATTGTACGAACGAACGAAAGAGCCGTTCTTCTTGGACGAAGAGAAGGAAAAAAGGCTCGATTCGATGTTTGAGGACAACGCCGGGATTGAAATGGATGAAGAAGATCGTAAAAACAGTGAACGATTATTCGACAAAGACGGCAACAATATCGTCGGTGAACAAAATGGTAACAACGAATCCGGTTTAGCTGGACGCAGGACGATGGAAACGCTCGATTCGGCGGACAAAATCGCCGCCGCCGTGGATTTAGCCAAGCATGAGCTCGAACGTCGCGCCTTATACGAAAACGATAAACTGCAAAGCGTCGACCCATCGAAAGTTCCGCAGTTAAAACCGAACCCGTTATTGCTCAACATGGAGCCGCGTCAATACGCTCTGTACCAAGTCGCGCAAGTCAGACCAGCAGAACTTGAGCGCGCGATTCTATGCCTCCCGTTCCTTTACTGCAGATTATTACTCGATTACCTCAAATATTGGCTCGAAAGAAACGAAAAAGTTGAGTTATGTTGCACGATGACGAATTTAATCATCAGATTACATTTCCAACAACTCGGCGCAACGCGAGAGGCCAGAGCGACATTAGATGCTTTAAAGCCGTTAATAAGATCAAGAACGAAAGAACGCTTGGACGATTTAGGGTTCAACATCGCCGGCCTAGACGTCATCGAACGCTCCGCGATTGCAAAGGCTGAGATTCAGAATACAATCGCGCGATGAACGAAGAAAGAAAGAAAAAGAAAAAGAAACAACGACAACAACAGAACTATAACGTACGTACAAGAAAGCAATACTATGTCACAAAAAGCGCCAGGTTCTGAACGGTACATTTAATCTCCAATACTTACGGCCTCTTTTTTATTTTTCCTGCCAATGATGGCCTTTCAAATTATTATTTTTCAATTTTTGTCATTTTTGTCACTTCGACACTTTTGTTCGCTCTTTACACTTTCAGACTTTAGCGCTTTGAAATAAGTAATACGAAATAGTGATAACATAATATAATAATAATAATAAAGATGTCATCGGCGGCTTCATCAAACCCTAATCAATTCAATAACACGAACAACTTTAATAAAGAAATCGAGTTAAACAGCGAACGAAGAAGAATAAGTAAAATCGGTTTAATAAGAAGGAGACAAATCGCGATTACTGTAGTCACTGGCGCGAGTTTAACGTTGTTATCTTTAGCGCAACGAAAAGATTCGAAGTCCTTCGATGCGTTCGCTAACGTAAATGGTAATAATAAGATAGAGATTAATAATAATTATGATGATGATGAACTGTCAGGGAAGATCGATATAGGCAATAGACGACTAATCGCAATCGGGGACGTCCATGGCGACTTCCCAGCAATGATGAAAGCTCTCGAAATAGCCGAAGTGATGGATAAGAACGGGCAATGGATTGGGAAAGACTCGGTTGTAGTTCAAGTCGGCGACGTCCTGGATCGAGGCGATTGTGAGCTCGCGATATTTACGAAATTAATGAGGTTGAAGAAGAAAGCCAGAAGTGAGGGCGGGAACGTAATTGTTATGAATGGGAACCATGAGATTATGAACGTGATGGGCGATTTTCGTTACGCTACTAATGGCGCGTATTTAGAGTGCGGCGAGTATTTAGAGAAGTTGAAGAAGAAGGAGATTGTTAATAATAATGATAATAATATTAAAATTAATAATAACGTTGAGAACAATAAAGAGAATAATAAAGAGAATGATAAGACGATAAATGATAAGAAAGAAGAAGAAATGTCTCCATTGAAGCAAGCGGAGGAAAAATTCAGAAAAACGGATCCAATTCAACAAGGCATTCGGGCGCGTAGAGAGTTATTTCAACCAGGAGGTGTGTTTGCGATGAAGCTATCGAAACATCCGACGGTTTTACAAGTCGGCGAGACCATTTTCGCGCACGCTGGCGTGAATCCGAACCATGTTAATTATGGTTTCGATAGAATTAATAAAGAAGTTTCGTTATGGATGCAAGGAAAATTGAAAAGTCCGCCCTCAATGATCGTCGAAAGCGAAGGTGTCGTGTGGACGAGAGAGTACGGTGGGAAAGATGCTGGCGTAAAATATGAAGCAGAAGCGTGTCGCAGATTGAAATCGGCAATGGAGTTGACGTCTGAACCTCAAGCTAAAAGATTGGTCATTGGTCACACACCTCAAACGAGCGGCGTGAATTCTGGCTGTAAAGGCGCCGTGTGGAGAGTCGATGTAGGCGCGAGTCGAGGTATTTATGGTGGAGCGGTTGAAGTTTTGGAGATTAAAGGCAACCGTGTCCGCGTTTTGAGTTGAAACCTTTTTGCGTAAAAAATTGTGTTATGCAACAACTATGCTACTATGTTTGATACTAAATATTCTAAGCTAACTTTACTAATCGAATGATTTCGCGAACGTTACTCGCGCCGTCTGCGATTTCTTTCACTACATCGCACCTTAATTTATCTGCATATAAATCGAAACATATTTTCATAAACGTCGCAGTCGATCCGCCGACGCCGAAATAATAGCGTTTCTGTGCCAGTAAACAAATCGGCCCTTTATCAATCGTCTCCTCCGTGTTCTCGCGATTAATTTTGAGACAATTATAAATCAGTTTCGCGAGTTTCTTAGCATCCTCGGTGTTATAAATCGTATCTGACGATAAGATCAAATCGAAATCGTTCGCTTTCAATAAAGGCTCCTCTTCAGATGATGATGGCAACAAATCCTCCCAATCGCCGGCGAAGAACTCGCATTGATCTTCATCAATTCCATTCAATCTCACGTTCGGAATCGTCACTTCCTTCAAAACCTCTTCGTTATAATCCTGGAACACGCACCAAAAACTATTCTTATTATTATTATTATTATTATCTTCTTCTTCTTCTTCTTCCTCGATCGTTCTCGTCTTTGTCTCTGCGTACAACAAACAAGCGCAAATCGCTGGCACGCCGTGCCCGCACCCGAGCTCTAACACCCTCTCCTTCATGACCATCGCACTCTTTTTATTCTCACACAAGTAATCACCTAAATCTTTCGCGCACTCCCACATCTTCAACCCACCTTCGTATTTCCCTTTCACTACGTCGTATTTCTCATCCTTCACGACCATCGCACTCTTTTTATTCTCACGCGAGTAATCACCTAAATCTTTCGCGCGCTCCCACATCTTCAACCCGCCTTCGTATTTCCCTTTCACTTCGTCGTATTCCTCATCATCATCAGCATCAGCACGGGCTGAATAATCGGTTTCTTCTTTAAAGATTTCTCTCTGACGCGTGCTCATGATTACTTTCTTCTTAATCGTTAATCCGTTTTCGAAAATCACTGACTCCGTGTTCACGCTTTGGAATATCTCTAACTCGCAATCATCTTTACTGTTCAGTCTCTTTTTCTTCTTCTTCTTCCTGTTATCAATTACAGTCATAACAGTCGCGTTTGTATCATTAACAGCATGAGCAGCATGCGCCGTAGTACTAGTAGTAGGAGCGTAATCGATGAAATTAAACGCGAACGATTGCGATTCTCCGTTCTCGAAATTCATTTTTCCTTTTCGTTATTCAAAAGTTATTCCTTCTTTCTACTCGTCGACAAGTAGAGATTAAGAGAGAGTTTAATTTAATTTAATTTAATTGATTACGTGTTTAAACGAAGAGAGAAGAGAACGCGCCCGCGCGTCAAAACAAACTCGTCGCTAAGCAGTAGAGAGAGCGAGAGAGAAAGTGAGAAACTCTTCTTCGTCTTCTTCCAACGTCTTCTTCTTCCGTCTTCTACGCTTCTACTCTTCTTCTTTTTTTCTTCTTCTTCTTCTTGTTCTTTTTCCTCTTTTTCTTCCTCTCTTTCTTCTTCTTCTTGTTCTTTTTCCTCTTTTTCTTCCTCTCTTTCTTCTTCTTCTTGTTCTTCTTCTTCTTGTTCTTTTTCCTCTTTTTCTTCTTCTTCTTCGTCTTCTTCTTGTTCTTTTTCCTCTTTTTCTCTTTCTTCTTCCTCTTCTTCTTCTTCTTCTTCTTCTTCTTGTTCTTTTTTCTCTTTTTCTCTTTTTTTTCATTTTTTGCAAAAACCATCCAAAAGAGTTTCCAAAAATTTATCTGTCCGTCAGCAGTCCGCCGTCGTTCGTCAGAAGAACAGAAGAAGAAAAAAAAGAAGAGGAGGAACGATATGCAAAACGTGCGAAACGTAAACGTGCCAGCGGTGACTGGAGCGATCCAAGGCTTACTCGGTCTCGGCGCCTGTTCGTTCGGTCTGTACCACAGGTAAATCAGTTTAATTCATTAACGAGTTAGCTTCGCGTCCAATACAAACGCGCTGTAAATAGCACGGCGAGGAGTCCAAAACGGGCGTTGGATTATTTTGATTCGCGACTGCAGAGACCAACAAGCCTCTGTGAATCATGTTTCGATCGTTTACTTTTACGCGTTACTGACGACGTGAATGGTAACTGCGTGCGCGCGCGTGTTTCTTTTTCTTCTTAAACAATCATCGATCGTTATATAATACTAATACTAATACTAATACTAATAAATTATTGTTGTTTAAAAATTCGCAGTTTATTCAACGTCGAAGGCGGCCACAGGGCGATCGTGTATAACAGGGCCGTGGGCATAAAAGAACAGACGTACTCGGAGGGAACGCATCTCGTGATCCCATGGATCGAGAGACCGGTGATATACGACGTTCGCTCGAGAGCGCATCAAGTATCGTCAACGAGCGGGTCGAAAGATTTACAAATGGTTAACTTATCCATAAGAGTTTTAACGAGACCGGACGTGAATAAGTTACCGCAGATTTACAGAGAATTAGGGACAGATTTTAACGAACGCGTTTTACCGAGTTTAATACACGACACGTTGAAGAGCGTCGTGGCGCAACATAACGCGAGCGAGTTAATAACAAAGAGAGAAAACGTCAGTTTACAAATCAGGAATATGTTGATTCAAAGGGCGCAAACATTTCATATGGTTCTCGATGATGTTTCGATTACTGCGTTGACGTTTGGGAGAGAGTATACGGCGGCGATCGAAGCGAAACAGGTTGCGCAGCAAGACGCGGAGAGAGCGAAATTCGTCGTCGAACGAGCGAGGGAAGATAAGAAGTCGGCGATTATTAGAGCAGATGGGGAAGCAAAATCGGCAAAGTTGATTGGCGAGGCGATTAGTAACAATCCAGCGTTTTTGACGTTGAGAAGAATCGAGGCTGCGAGAGAGATTGCGGAGACAATGTCGAGAAGTAATAATAAAGTGATGCTAAACGCGGACTCTTTGTTGTTGAATTTAGCGGAGGAGAAAATGCATCAAGGCGGTAAACATTAATAATATATGAGCAAAATGTAACGACTATATATACCGTGGTAGGTTAACAGTTCCCTTTCGCTTTTGTGTGCCCGGCAGAACTCCACGTTTTAGTCTCTGTCCCGCACCAGAACGCCGCGCGTTCGCACTCCCAAAACGAACGTTCTTTCATAATAGCCGGTTCTGGCCACGCCAAAACAGACCGTCTCGCGCCCCAACCGTATCTTATATTCGCAGTGTTTGTCGAAAACGTCGAAAGCATATTACCGACAAAGATTTTCGCGCCGGCTAAGATGAACATATCGACAGCTGGTTCGAATACTTTTTGTCCTATATACCCTTTAACGAATTGCGTGCCGTCACCAAAGTATTTATCTTTTTTATTTCCTTTATCGTAGCTAATCGATCCAGCTTTTTCGAACGTTTTATCCGCGTCGGGACGTTGTCTGTCGCTCGCTAAATAGATTTTCGAAATCTCTCGTAAACCATGGTCTTCCAATACCCTTTTCGTATGCGGAAACGTATTATGACACATCGCGGCGATTTGTTTTTGAACCTTTGGCATGTAATACGCCTCCGCCCTCCCTGGACACTTCCCTTCTAAATACCTTAAATGAACGCCAACGTACTCTCCATCGACTAATCCTTTCAATTTCTTAAACGCCTCGACTTCTCTTGCAATGTGCTCGGCCGGTTTAACGTGTTTAAAAAACAAACCATCTTCGTACGGTTTCATACACGCAGTCATCAAACCACCCCAAGCGCTACCAGAAATCATTATTAAAGGATGCCTCGAAGCTTCTTCGTTATCAATGAAATCTCTCGCAATCTCCGAAATCTGCCTCCCCGTATTACTAGGCCCTCTCACTTTCACTGGCGCCATCGTCGCAATCGTCCCAGGTTTCGGTTTATAATCATCAAACATGTCGGACGTTTTCAATTTCTTCCCATCTTTCGTCTTCGTCGTCGCTTTTAACATTCTCCTTTTAACTTTAACAAACCCATAATCACCATCATTTATTAAATCGCTACTATTATTATTATTATTATTATTATTATTACGATGATGATGTTTGATCGTCGCGTCATCGTCAATCGAAGCGACCAAATAATCATCCTCGTAATCATCACCCTCCTCAACTGCACTCGTCTTCATCATCAACTTCCTCCTCCTCCTATTACTATTACTATTCCTATATTCCTCCGGTATCTTCTCCACGCCCCACTCCTTATTCGAATCATGAAAACACGGCCAAACCTTCCTCATCGCATCGTAATCAATAGCCTGCGAGAACCTGAAATCTTGATATCGATCGTTCCTCGCGGCTGGGACAACAAAAGTCCTGTTCGTATATCTCGCCAATAAAAGCGCTCCTTGGAACGTCATGAACATGTTATTGAATCCACCGGTGTACGTCCTAGGTCCTAGCAGAATGTATCTCTTTTCTGGACATTTGAACGTTTCCCAACTCGCGATCTCTGGCAACCTCTTCTGATCGATTCCGGAAGCGCCGATGGACCAAAACTGATTTTTATTATTATTATTATTATTATTATTACTATCATCATATGCGTTCGTTTTAAGCAGCAGTAGCGATGAATGAAGGGTGGCTACGAAAAGGACCACGAAAGACGACGAGCATTTTTTTTTAATGAACATCTTCTTCTTCTTCTTCTTCTTCTTCTT
>Ga0115001_10002246_pt1 | contig 14858 bp, 23 predicted proteins | sample ArcticOcean_MG_C_12_FD_89869 | JGI IMG/M metagenome (GOLD analysis project Ga0115001, IMG submission 89869) | Marine microbial communities from western Arctic Ocean - ArcticOcean_MG_CB8_130 | ecosystem: Environmental > Aquatic > Marine > Oceanic | place: Arctic Ocean: Canada Basin | collected... | reverse complement strand
CGAAAGAAACAATGCGTCTGTTGGTGCAAAAGTTTCAGTTGGTCCACAGATCGGTGCCAAAGTAGGCGGCGGTGCAACAGTTGATGATGGCAAACTGACAGTGGGTGCAGATGTTAAACTGGCACTTGGTGTTGGTATCACACTACAACCCAGCATCACAGTTGACACAAGACCAGTTACAAAAGCAGTTGACACAGTAGTTGTTAAACCTGTTACATCAGTAGCAAAAGCAGTAGCGGCACCGTTTGCGCCAACTCCAAAGGGCAAGAAAAAGAAATGGTACAAACCTTGGTAATTTAAATAGGAAACGACAATGTGGACATATAGATGTAAATTAAGAAGAGTCGTGGACGGAGACACAGTAGATGTTGACATCGACCTAGGTTTTGGGATCTGGCAGATGAATGAACGTGTAAGAATCATGGGCATAGACACACCAGAATCAAGAACCAGAGACAAGATAGAGAAGAAATTTGGATTAGCGGCAAAAGCCAAACTTAAATCACTGCTTGGACCTAACCCTGTGTTACAGACAACAATCAGTAAAAAAGGCGAGGACATGAAGGGCAAGTTTGGCAGAGTGCTGGGTGACTTCCTTGTGGACGGCAAACAAGTAACTGAGATCATGTGCAAGTCTGGACACGCAGTGCCATACTTCGGCGGTGCGAAAGCAGACACACAGAAACAACACATGAATAACAGGAAGAGATTGGTCGCTGAGGGCATTGTCAAAGGCGCCATTGAATAAATACGCATATTAAAAAGGAATTAAAATGGAAATATTTGGATTAGATATCATAGCACTAGCAGTAAAATTTTGGCAATGGTCAATATTGATCGCTGTTGTAATAGTAGCGGCAACAATTAATCACTTCGACGACAACTACGGAAAAGTAAAAACAAAATTCAATTACAAAGGAATGCCAAAATTGCAACCTGTACCAATCGCAACCAAAGGCAAAGGTTTTTGGAAAGCAATCGTGATGTGGTTGCTATCGACAAGAAATTGGGTACTAACAGACGACTGGAAATACAATATCGATGGAAGAGAATATGTGATCCCAGCAGGTTTCCAATTTGATGGTGCGAGCATACCTAAGTTTCTAAGACCTTTCTTCTCACCAGTTGGTGTATTGTTAATAGGTGGACTTGTTCATGACTATGCATACAAATACAAAACACTTTTAAAAATCAGCAAAAAAGATACAATGGGTGAAATCACGCAAGCGAGAGCAGACGAGATATTCAGAGACATCAACATCATCGTGAACGGTTTCTTCACCATGAACTACTTGGCATACTGGTCATTGAGAATAGGTGGCTTCATGGCTTGGAATGGTCACAGAAAAAGAGATGCAAAGATCGAAGGTATAAAATAATGGCTGACTTAAAAGAAGATAAATTGGTAGTACCAGTAGATAAAAATACAGTGACGAAAAAAGTTTCTGTGGAATTAGAAGTAGATACTAGTATAAAAGATTTAGGACCAAACCCTTTTGCTTGGCTCATTCATTTGGCAAGAGCCGTCGATGCTTGGAGAATTTTTCCAAGAGTATTCATTACAACTTACATTTATTTGTTGTACAAAGTGGTAGTTTGGTACATGGAAATGCCTGCTCCCACAATGGAACAATCAGGACTTGTTTCTATAGTGGTCGGTGCAGGTGCGGCATGGTTTGGTTTATACACTGGATCAAGAGCAAAATCAAACAAATAATCAATTGACTTTTAAGCCAAAATCCGATACAATATAGGTGTGACTTTATAAACATTAAATACTATTGACATTTAAAAAAGAAACACTATATTAAACATATGGATTATTATACAACACTAGGCGTCAATAGAAACGCATCAGAATCAGAAATCAAACAGGCATATAAAAAACAAGCCATGAAACATCATCCTGACAAAGGTGGTGATGGTGCTCAATTTCAAAAAGTGAATGAAGCATACGATACACTTAAAAATCCACAAAAGAAAACACACTATGACAGATTTGGTACTAGTCCAGGACAGAATCAAGGAGGAAACCGTTCATACGAATTTAGAGCAGACGATTTTCCACAAGATGTAGGAGATGTGTTTAATCAATTTTTTGGAGGTGGTGCTAGTCCATTTAGAAGACAACAACATAGAAGAAATAGGGACATTGTGATAGAAGCACAAATAGAACTGGAAGATGTTTTAAAAGGTAAAGAATTAGTTGCTTCTTACAGATTAACAGATGGTCGTGAGCAAAGTGTAAATTTAACATTGCCTAAAGGTATTGAAAATAACAGCACAATAAAGTTTCCTTCATTGGGAGATGATTTACAAAAGAACTTACCTAGAGGAGATCTACTTGTAAGAATTAAAATTAGACCACATGCCAAATGGGCAAGAGACGGTATAAACTTACATTGTATTGAAAGAGTAAATGTGTTTGACTTGATGTTAGGCACAAAACAAACTGTTAAAACACTAGAAGGAAGAAATTTAGCAATCACAGTTCCTAAAGGCACACAACCCGGAACTGTATTAAGTATTGGTGAACAAGGTCTTCCAACAAGAGGCGGTGGTAGAGGAAACATTTATTTGACAATTCAAGCAGACATACCGTCAGTAAGCAAAAAAGAATGGGTAGAAACACTAACAAGGATACGCAATGAAATTAATTAAAGCACCAGACGATTTTTTAGAAAAAAAAGTTAACGACTTTGATTTTACAAAAATGGATGCTGAAAAGATATCTGCTGAAATGTTTGATATAATGAAAAAATACGAAGGTGTAGGACTAGCCGCAAACCAAGTAGGCATAGATGCACAAATTTTTATTATGGGTGAAGATAAACCTATGTCCATTATTAATCCTTTGATAACTGAAGTAAGTACAAATCAAGTGGAAATGATGGAAGGTTGTTTAAGTTTTCCTGGACTGTTTATGAAAGTTAAAAGACCAGACATAGTGGGAGTAAAATACCTTGACACACAACAAAAAGAATGTATAATTAAGTTAGAAGGTTTTCATGCAAGAGTTTTTTTACATGAATACGATCATCTTCAAGGCATTACCTTTGATCAAAGAGTTTCAAAAATGCGTTTGGATATGGCAAAAAAGAAACAAGAAAAAATATTAAAAGGATTTATTAATGGTTGAACCTAGTAGTGCTTTACAAAGTGTATTCGATAGAGCAGTAAAGTTATCTAAAACTCACAAACATGAATATGTTACTCTTGAACATATGTTGTTCTCTATGTGCGAAGATCAAAAATTTTACGATATCTTAAAAGGATATGGCACTGATGTAGACAGTTTAAAATCACATTTAATAACTTACTTAGATCATAAATTAGAGGGTATCAAAGTAACAGCAGTCAAGTACAAGCCTAAAAAAACTATCAGTGTGGAAAGAGTACTTAACAGAGCATTTACTCAAGTGTTGTTTAGTGGTAGGACTAACATAGATTTAACAGATGTATTCTTAAGTTTAATGAGTGAAACAAAGAGTTGGGCATACTATTATCTAATTGAAGCAAAAGTTGATAAGGATAAGTTTATGGATTATCTACACAGCGAAATAACAGAAATGTTTGAAGACGAAATAGATGAAAGTGAGACTAAAAAAGCACTTAACAAATATACATCAAATCTTAATGCTGAAGTTAAGAAGAAAAAAATTGATCCTGTAATAGGAAGAATTGACGAATTAAATCAAATAGCATTAACTATTGGACGTAGAATGAAAAACAATGTAATACTTGTTGGTGATCCTGGTGTTGGTAAAACTGCCATTGCTGAAGGACTTGCATTTAATATTGTTAACGAAACTTGTCCAGACTTTTTAAAAGGATATGAGGTTTACAATTTAGATATAGGTGCAATGTTGGCTGGTTCTAAATATCGTGGTGATTTTGAAGAACGATTTAAAATGGTATTAAACGGTTTAAAGAAAAAAGGTAAAGCAATCTGTTTTATAGATGAAGCACACAATATGTCAGGTGCAGGTGCAGGTGGTGGCGGAAATACTGCTAACGACTTGGCTAATCTTTTAAAACCGGTATTAACTAAAGGTGAACTTAAAGTGGTTGCTTCTACAACTTGGGAAGAATACAGAAAGTATTTTGAAAAAGACAGAGCATTAATGAGACGTTTTGCTAGAATAACTGTAGACGAACCAGACAAAACAACTGCATTAGAAATATTACAAGGTCTTAAAAAATACTATGAAGAATATCACAACGCAACTATAACAGATGATGCAATTGCTTCTGCTGTAAAATTAAGTATAAAATATCAAACAGACAAAAAATTACCAGACAAAGCAATAGATTTAATTGATTTGGCTTGTTCACGATTTAATCTAAAAGAAAAACAAACTGACAGAGTTGTAAACGAAGAATCAATTCAGTATGAATTGTCCAAGTTGGTTAAAATGCCTATAGAAAATATTGCTGAAAAAGAATCAAGTAATCTTGCTAATTTATCAAAAAACATGAAAGCCAATGTGTATGGTCAAGATGAGGCAATAGACATGGTAATAGACAAAGTGTTAGTTGCTCAAGCAGGATTAAAACGTGACAATAAACCTATTGGATCATTTGTATTCATGGGTCCGACAGGTTGTGGTAAAACAGAAACTGCTAAACAGTTATCCGAACAACTGGGAGTAAAAATGGTTAGGTTTGATATGTCAGAATATCAAGAAAAACATGCAGTAGCAAAACTAATTGGCTCACCTCCAGGATATGTAGGGTTTGAAGATAGTGCAGGATTATTAATTACTAAATTACAAGAGTATCCGAACTGTGTATTATTATTAGATGAAATAGAAAAAGCTCATCCAGATGTTTCACAAATACTATTACAAATTATGGACGAAGGTTCAATACAAGGTAATAATGGTAAAACAGCAAGTGCTAAAAATATTGTGCTGATTCTAACCACTAACCTTGGTGCTGAACAAAATGATAAAAATGTAATGGGTTTTAACACTGTAAAAGATTCAGCATATGATGATAAGGATATAAAACGTTACTTTGCTCCTGAATTTAGAAACAGATTAGATGGTACTGTTGTATTCAAAAAACTTGCTAAAGAAGTACTGATCAAAATTGTTGGTAAATTTATGCTTGAATTAAAAACTCAGTTAAAAGAAAAAGATGTAACATTAGAACTTACTGACGAAGCAATAGATTATCTAGTAGAAAACGGATACGATGCTAAGATGGGTGCAAGACCTATGCAAAGATTAATTGACAACAAGATTAAGAAAGACCTTTCAAAAGAACTACTGTTTGGATCGCTTAAAAACGGCGGTATAGTGAAGGTCACAGTGAAAGATAAAAAATTGGCATTGGACCTTGGTAACAGTGTTAAACTGCTTGAAAAACAAGCCTAATCATTCAAACCGCCCAATAGGCTAAATATACACATATGCCAGCAACAAGTGAAATAATATTATCAGCAACAACACACCCGGGAGATAGTACGGTTGCAACAGTTGTGAGTGAAAATTTTAAAGGTGATGGTTACTACGGCAGATCCGATGGTTTCCACACAGTTCAAATCAATGTTATTGGCGTTGCAGGAACAATACAAATGCAAGGTACTCTAGCAACAACACCAGCAACCACTGACTGGTTTGATATTGATGGTGCTTTATACGACAGTACAACTGCCGGTAAAGACGGTGCTTTTGTGTACAATTTTACAGGAAACTTTGTGTGGTTAAGAGCAAGTGTTTCTTACACTGACGGAACAATTAACAGTATATTATTAAATCATTAAACTATGCATCACTATATAAACATAATTAAAGATACACCTTTCACAGAAGATGAAATTAACACAGCAATCAATTTAAGCACAATTGGTTTGTTAGAGGACGAAACAAAATACACCACATACGAAAACACCGATGGACAGAATGTATTAACTGTTGAGTTACACCGACAACTAGATGTTGAAGAATCAGATGACTTTGTTGAAGACTTAGAGTTAATTTACAACAAACAAGGATTAAAAGACTATGTCGTTGAAGTGAGTAATAATGATCCTATGGAAGAAACATACAATGGTGAAGATTTCTTTGAAGCATATGGTGACATGTGGTTCAGCGAAGATGAAACATTAGACGAAGCAGAATATCAAGGACGTAAAGTAAAACTTGGTAAACCTATGCAAGGTGATGTTAAGAAGTTTAAAGTGTATGTTCGTGATCCAAAAACTAAAAATGTTAAAAAAGTAAACTTTGGTGATCCTAACATGAGAATTAAAAAATCTAATCCAGCAAGACGTAGATCATTTAGAGCAAGGCACAACTGTGCTAGTCCAGGACCTAGAACAAAAGCAAGATATTGGAGTTGCAGAAAATGGTAAGACTAAACGAATTCAATCAGATAGAACAAGAACCTACTTTAGATTATGATCTATTAGATGATATGCACTTTTACATGATTAACGATGATGATTTTTATAGAAAAAATTATTATCCTACAATGAACAAGTGCAAACAAGCAGGCGATAACGAAGCAGTTATGCCTTTGATAGATTCGTGCATCAATGAATATTGCACAAAATACAAGATTCCAAAACAGATAGCAGATCAAATAACTACACAAGATAAAACTTTGTTGATGCAGAGAATAATAGATTCTGAAAAAGAAAATGAGAAGTAATCATGCTGATCACAGAGATATTAGAAGCACCAAATAAAACTGCTGTATTCGCCTTTGGAAGAATGAATCCTCCAACAGCAGGACACAAAAAGATAGGTGAAGTTATCAAAGCACAACCCGGTGATCCTTTTATGTTTGTAACACACACTCAAAACGCAAAAACAGATCCATTAACATTTTCACAAAAATTAACCTTTGCTCAAAAAATGTTTCCAATGATTAAAATTGGTGACAAAGCAGTACGAACATGGGTACAAGCCATGCAAAAATTAGAACAAATGGGTTACACAGATATCATATATGTAGCAGGTTCTGACAGAGTAAATCAATTCAACGAATTATTAAACAAGTACAATGGTAAAGAATATAACTTTAATTCAGTAAAAGTAGTGAGTGCAGGTGAAAGAGATCCAGATGCACAAGGTCTTGAAGGCATGAGTGCTTCAAAAATGCGTGATTTAGCCGCTCGTGGAGACAAAAGAACTTTTATAAATGCTGTACCCATAGACCCTAAAACAGCAGAAGAAATGTATAATCAGGTGAGAACAGGACTTAAATTAAATCCTGTAACAGTATAAATATGAACATAAGCGATTTAAAACGTTTGGCAGGCATTGGCACAGAGGGTAATGAACCGTCCATGGGCGAAAACATTAGTCAGACTGCTACTGCTTTAAAGCAAAAGGAAAGAAAACTAGGCTTAAAACCCGGAGATCCGGATTGGTTTAAATTATGGTTTTCCAGACCATACATGACTGGACCTGTACAGTTTAGAGGTAGAAAGAAATGAAATTAAGAGATTTATTTTTAATAGAATTTAAAATAGCAAATCAACCTGATCCAAAAGACAGGGAAGATTACAAAGCCAAAATGGCTTCACTACAAGACATCCAAAAAGATCCTAGAATGAACGATGCTAGATCACAGTCTGTGATAGCCAAAAGAAAAGAAGAATTACGTAGATGGGCTGAGAAAAATCTAAAAACAGAAGACAACGTTCAAGAAAGAATGCCAGCATCAGTTATCAAAAGCAAACAAAGATATGCTGACATGACTGACCAAGAACTAGCAGATAGATTTAAAGATTCAGACGAAAAGACTTTAAGACAGATGGCGTGGAGACACGGCTACGGTAACATGAGTTCACACTATTTTGATAGAGTTCAAAAAGGCAAATCTCAAACAGAAGACGGTGTACAAGCAACTGACTTAAAAAGAATGGGTGCTGAAGTTAAATCGTTGTATGTTCATAAAAATGGAAAAACCATAATGATTCCAGCAGAACGTGAAAACGATTTTATTCAAAAAGGATACAAAAGATCAGCATTGAGAACAGAAGACAACATGGGCTTTAGTGATAAAGAAATTAAAATGGCGTATGGGGTTTTAAACAATCCTAAATACAAAGGTGGTAACATGACAGGTGCTGTTGAAGTGATTAACAAGATTGCTCCTGGACTAGCAGATCACCCTAGTGTTGCAAAAGCACTACAAACAACAAACGAAGGATCCATGGTTGTGGACAAAACAGCATTTGTACAAATATTAGCCAACAAAATTAAAGAACCTCAAAAAGGACAGGGCAAACCTGAATACGACAACAGACTGTTGGCAAAGATGTATCAACTGATCTCTGGACAAGATGTAGAGTATGATGGAGATAAATTTACAGTGCAAGTCAGCAAAAAAGAATCAGCAGTGCAAGAAGATGCACCGTTTGGATCAGGTATGGACCTTGTGAGACTGGCTGTGATGAGAAAATTCATATCAGCAGAAGAATACACGGCTTACGCAAAAGAATTAAAAGCGGCAGGAGAGGAAGTAGAACGAAATTATGATGACTGGCCAGATGGAGAAGGATTTGGTTCATCTGATGGAAACTTTGCTATCAAAGATTTAATGACAACAGCAGGCTACGAGTTTGACGAGCAGGACACAGGTGGTAAGTTCATAGTCACAAAGATGCCTGAGAAGTTGGAAAAGATGGGCCTTAAGAATGTGAGAATGAGAGATGCAGTCGCAACTGAAGATTCAGTTAAAGAAGGTGCTAATATGATTCCTTATTTTAAAACTGAAAAAGATTTTGATGGCGAAAAGCATACTGTATTTGAATTTCCAATGGCGTGGGCAAAAGATAAAGAGTTGGAAACTCCTTACATGAGTAATTCCAGCATGAGAGAATTTTTAACTGGACTTGGTTACAGTGCAGATTTTGAAGAAATGAGTGCTGTGCCTGTGGAAGAGTTTATTGGTGTAACAACTCAGTGGTTGAGAAAACATATAGACAAACAATCACCAAAACAAGACACTACCGTGGACAAAGAACCAGGTGGTCCTACAATGATATCGGGTGGAAAACCAGAAGGTCACATGAACCAACAGATTAAACTCCACAACGAACTTGCCAGAAAAATCAAACAACGATACCCAGAAGTTACACATTTAGGTTTTAATTAATGCGTATTTTGGAATTAGATTCCAATATTGACAAATACAACAAAAAGTTGTATAATGAAGATATGGAAACGAAACCAATTGTATATTTAGACATGGATGGAGTTATGGCTGACTTCTTTGGTGGTATAGAAAAATTGTACGGTGTTAAACACTGGAAAGAACTTACATCGGATAGAACTAAAGATTTAAAAGCAGATGTGATCAAACGAATCACAGGCACAAACTTTTTTGAAACTTTACCAAAAATTGCAAGTACAGATCAATTAATTAAGATGGTGAAAGATTTCACAGATGGAACTTTTAGTATTTGTTCTTCACCGTTAAGAGGAGACAATGAGAATTCAGCAAAATGGAAAAAGGTTTGGATCAGTAAAAATATTGAACAACCTAAGGAAATAATTATTACTGGTAGAAAAGAATCGTATGCTGTAAACAAACAAACCAAACAGCCCAACATACTGATAGACGATAGACCTATCAACATACAAAAATGGCAAAGTGCTGGTGGCTTTGGAATACTGTATCAAGCAAACAGAGATTCGTTAAGTAAAGTTAAATCAGAATTAGAAGCATACACAAAACAATATCAAACAAAACAAGAAGGTGTCGGAATCATTACTAAACAGAACACAACTGCAGATGTTAAGCCAGGCGAAACACAACGTCAAGCGGCAAAGTTTGGATTCAAAATAGACAAAAAAGGGCATCCACCTAAACTGAGATGAAGATAAGAGACATCATTACTGATTGGATTATCATGCCTCAAACAATTAAGCCGCAAGGATTAATACATAAAAAAGGATATGGTCCTAATAATAGGTTTGGTTTTAAAAATGTGGGTAACAATAAAGCCAACGAAAATTTTGCTGATGGTCAAGTAAAAGGCAAAAGCCGTCCAGGCAGAGTAAAGAAATCAGGTGCCAGTTGTAATGGCACAGTAACTTCATTGCGTAAGAAGGCTAAAAACGCATCTGGAGAGAAGGCTAAAATGTATCATTGGTGCGCCAATATGAAGAGTGGTCGTAAAAAAGGTTAAATACATACAAATAAACAAAAAAGGAATAAAATGGCTGAATTTTTAAATAAATTAATCAATGCACGTGATACAAGAGAAGGTTGGTGTAAAGAAACTGCTTCTTCACTATTATCATTAAAAAGCAGATTTGAATCTGAGAGTATTACACAAGAAAAATATGTAGAAGGTTTAGATGCATTAAAATCTGGCGACTCTGAAGTTGGAGCAGGTGGTAGTTATGAAGAAAGAGCAATCATCGATAATGCTATTGCACATCTAAAAAACTTATTATAGTATCATGCGTTACAAGGATTTCAAAATGGTAGAAGCCCGTGTGGACTATCATTATGGGTTGGATCCTGAAATGCTGGTATACACGCACAAGGTGGGCGACATATACGGTAAAAAGAACCTTAAAGTGCCACATGCCAAATATTCAACATCTAAACGTGTAAAGAATTTACACAAACACGGTAAATAACATTATGCGTATCAGAGACATTATATCAGAAGTAGCATCTGCAGGAGCCACATCGGCTGGCAGTGTTGCATCAGTGGCTAATCCACACATAGCGATAGGCAACAAAAAAGCACGTGATGCCTATGGCAAAAAAGGTGCTTCATCAATGCCACCTAAAGCAAAAATGCAGAAACCAACTGACAATGCTCTAGATATGGCAGGTACCTCACTTTTTGGTGCTCCAATAAAAAGATAAATATTACTATGAAACATTCAGATTTAACAAAAAAAGACGTTGCTAAAGAAGGCAAAATGCCACAAGCGGCTATTGACGCATTAGCAAAGAAGAATGGTAAAAGTCCTAAAAAAGATTCTAAAAAAGATGTACAAACAGAAGACCTAGCACTGATGGCTCAAAAAGTAGAGCAAGATCATGAAGTGCAAATGGCAAGATCAGATTTGTACAAAGCGGCAAAATATTCAATCAAACTGCATGACATGTTGAAAAACGTATCTGAACAACAAGGCTTAGAAGGTTGGGTACAAGCAAAGATCACCAAAGCGGCAGATTATCTAAGTTCTGTAAAACATTACATGGAATTTGAAATGATGTCTGGAACAGATTCTGCAATGGCTGAACCAATTGACACAAATGAAGCAAAAGGTATGTGCGAACATTGTGGTTGTAATATTGAAAGTCCAAAGCCAGCATGTAAATGTTCACATGATGCACACAACTATAAAGAATCACTAGCAAATAAACTTAAATCTAAATTAAAAGAATCCGCAAAAACTTGTAAAGAGTGTAATAAACCAACATGGGAAACACTGGGCGAAGCAGAAAAGCAAAAAGGTGTAGATGGTAAAGTATGTTGGAAAGGTTACAAGCGAATGGGCACCAAGAAAAAAGGTGGCAAAACAGTAGACAACTGCGTTCCAATCAAAAAAAAATAAAAATCCAATAAATACACACAGTTATTATTCAAACCATGAGAGGGCTGTGTCTTGAACTTTGTTGCAAATATACCATACATCAAATGTTGGATCAAAAAAGAATACGTACACGACTTTCAACGTGGGCATGGTGAATTCATTGAAGCAGTTCTTATAGCAGTCAAATCAGTACAAGGTAGAGCGTTGATGTTCGAAGCATATTTGCCAGAGTATGGTGCCTGTTATGACAAGTTTCCAATATCAGCATTTGTGTGGCACACAGACATCAAAGAAGAAGATCAACTTCCGCTAGGTACACTTGAACTTTGGGATTCATTCAGTTCCAATATACAAGTATGGACCAAAGCCATGTTGAAAAATTGTGATGTGGAAATTATGTTGAAGGGTGGCGACAGAATAAAAGGTGAATATTTGTTCACCATCGATGCTTGTCACGGAGATCCCAACACAGTCAACACCGGAGTATCTGAAGTGCCCAGCGAGCACAAACAACACAACTTTGGTAGGCTGGAAAACGGACAATACTTTGCACAACCAAACAACAGAATGCTTTGGTTCGAACAATCATTAACAGCATCTGAATTAAAAAAACCAGACTTCCAAGTCAGCACCAAAGAGTTTTTCTGCGAAAACGAAAGCACTGTAACTTTTGGTGATTCCAACGATTACTTCTACGAAGAAAAAGACAGCCCAGCCAAAAAATAAACTTGACTTCTTGAAAAAAAGTAAGTATAATTAGACTTTACAAGGAGAATAGTATGTCATTAAAAGGAACAAAGACTTCTGATAATTTGAGAGCCGCATTTGCTGGTGAATCAGAAGCAAACAGAAGATACCTTTACTTTGCTCAAAAAGCAGATATCGAAGGAGCACCTGATGTAGCATCTGTGTTTAGAAGCACAGCAGAAGGTGAGACAGGACACGCACACGGACATCTAGAATATTTAGAAGAAGTGGGAGATCCTGCAACAGGTGAACCAATGGGTGAAACTGAAGACAACCTTAAGTCCGCAGTGAAAGGCGAAATACACGAGTACACAGACATGTACCCAGGTATGGCAAGAACTGCTAGAGAAGAAGGTTTTGATGAAATTGCTGATTGGTTTGAAACACTAGCCAAAGCAGAGAAGTCACACGCAGGTAAATTCCAGAAGACGTTGGATGCTTACTTAGAAAGCAAATAATTATGTAAGGGCGGCACAAGTCGCCCATACAAAACACAAGGAGAACAAAATGTCGGCAAGAACATACGGACCAGAAGAACAAGCAAAACTTAAAAGAATCATCGATGAAGGAGCCAATGTGCTACGTGAAGTTGAAGATTTAAGTGGAGGCTTAAAAGATACTGTGAAAGCAGTGGCAGAAGAATTAGAAGTTAAACCATCATTGATTAATAAAGCAATTAAAATTGCACACAAAGGTGAATGGCACAAATATTCTGATGATTTTGATTCATTAGAAAACTTAATTATTGCAGTTGGCAAAGACAAATAAAATAGTTAGATACTTTAAAGAGTCATACAAGCAAGACAAATTGTGCTTTTGGTTAGAAATGATCAGCACACTTGTGAATATTATTGCAAGTATGACGTTGGCACTCAATGCCACCAACCCCGATATGCGTATGGTCTATCCATTTTTCATAATAGGTTCAGCACTAGCCATATTCACTTTTTACAGAAGAAAATTAGTTTGGCCCACAATGTTGGTTAGTTATTTCCTTTGTATGAATATTCTTGGGTTTGGTATAGCAATGAGGTATTGGTAATGAAATATATGGTTGACATTGACGGAACAATTTGCTATAATGAAAATAGCAACTATGTAGACAGTAAACCAGATCTTGTTCGCATAGCAAAACTAAATGCACTGTATGATAAAGGACACGAAATTCATTATTGGACAGCAAGAGGTGGTAACTCAGGCAAAGACTGGACTGAACTTACACATCAACAACTAAAAGATTGGAATGTTAAACACAGTTCAATCACAATGAAAAAACCAGTTTATGATGTCTGGATAGACGATAGAGCCATAAATGCTACAGACTTTTTTGGCGGTTATGAATTAAGGAGCAAAGATGAAGGGATTTAAAATACCACACGTAACATTTAGAGTAAGAGACGGCGATATTGCCCCAGATGGTGGATGCACATTTGAAGAAGGTTGTTGGTCTGACAAAACAACTCAAGACTATTTTGCAGGTAAAAGAGTTGTGCTATTCAGTTTACCAGGAGCATTCACTCCAACTTGCACATCAAAACAATTGCCAGGATTTGAATCAAATGCAGACAAAATTAAAAGCATGGGTATTGACGAGATTTATTGTTGTTCAGTGAATGATTCATTTGTGATGAACGCATGGGCAGATTCGTTAAAATTAAAAAATGTTAAAGTGATTCCAGATGGTTCAGGTAATTTCACAAGATTTATGGGAATGTTGATTGGAAAGAACCACGTAGGGTTTGGAAATAGAAGTTGGAGATATATGGCAGTAGTTAACAACGGTGTTGTAGAAGCATGGTGGCAAGAGCCAGGTATAAACAACGATGGTGAGGACAGCGATCCTTATATTGAATCTACTCCAGAAAACATGATGCATTATTTAGAATTGCAAACTAGCCTTGATGCAGGCATGAACACAATGGTAGGGATTGACATTGAATCTTTAGAAAATAAAATTTAATGAGAATTGATTATAACATACATTTAGATTATTCAGATGTATTGCTACAACCTAAAAGATCCACATTAAATTCAAGACGTGACGTTGACATTTTAAGAAAATTTAAATTTAGAAACAGTGGTAAAGAATTATCATATGTTCCTATTGTAGCATCCAATATGGATGGTGTAGGAACTTTTTCTATGGCAAGAGTACTACAAGAATATAAAATGCTTACAGTAATTAGAAAGCATTATACATTAGATGATTGGAAGCAGGCGGCAGGCACAGGACTTAAATTTAAATATGTTTCTGCCTGTGTAGGCACTGGAGCAATACACAACGAAGATGCTACAGATTACCAAACATTAAAACAAGTGATGTCATCATTTCCTGATATACCTTGTATAACAATTGATGTTGCGAATGCTTATCATGAATCATTTGTAGACTTTGTAACAAAAATTAGAGACGAGTATCCAGAAAAAGTTATCATTGCTGGTAATGTTGTCACACCCAACATGACAGAAGAATTAATTATTAAAGGTGCTGATATTGTGAAAGTTGGAATTGGTCCAGGATCAGTATGTACCACAAGAACACAAACAGGAGTAGGTGTTCCACAATTTTCAGCAATTATGGAATGT
>Ga0115001_10002244_pt1 | contig 14861 bp, 8 predicted proteins | sample ArcticOcean_MG_C_12_FD_89869 | JGI IMG/M metagenome (GOLD analysis project Ga0115001, IMG submission 89869) | Marine microbial communities from western Arctic Ocean - ArcticOcean_MG_CB8_130 | ecosystem: Environmental > Aquatic > Marine > Oceanic | place: Arctic Ocean: Canada Basin | collected... | reverse complement strand
TTGGCCTGTGTGGGTTCCTCGTTGGCCTGTGTGGGTTCCTCGTTGGCCTGTGTGGGTTCCTCGTTGGCCTGTGTGGGTTCCTCGTTGGCCTGTGTGGGTTCCTCGTTGGCCTGTGTGGGTTCCTCTGGGATGGAGATGGTGGGGTCGGGCGCATTGCACTCATCAATGTTGTGCGGAATGCCTTTGTCTCTCACTGAAACAGGAGGTGGAGCTGCACGCGGCGCTGACAGTCCTGACAATTATGCATAACCAAATTTCGCGTGGTTAGCTAAGTAGGTAAATAGAAGTGCATGTACCTACTGCAGCTGTAGCGGGTTGGACATTGGTGGAAGACTGGGCCCCGGCTGTGACCTTCTGGCGGGGCAGCCTTTTTTCCTTTTTGTTTTTACTTTTAGCATGGACGACGGCATAACAGTCATTCCATGTGGACCTCACTCCCAGGAAGTGCCCATAGATCATTTTTTGAACAGCCTGCCGTAGAATGGAATCATCAGTTTGACGCTCAGCTGGACATCATCATGTGCAATGCGGCGGTGGATATTGAGGAGGCTTGATATGTATTAGTTCTGATAGAAAACCAATAATGCCTGCCTCTAAGTGGTTCTGTGCAGCCACTTCGTCAATGAATCGATTAGATGATTCACCCGGGGCGATACAGGGTAATGACAATTGTGCATGGAGGGTTTTGATCTTCCGTAGTTTTGAACCTAGGTTAGGTTCATGGCCCTGGCAGGACGCACAGTGTCATCCTCGGTGAAAGTGATCATCAAGAGCTCATGTGATCGACACACCTGGGGTAGATTCCCGCCGCGCAAGCCACTCCTCGCAAGCAACTTGGCCCCGTAGTCAACGTCAGTGAATTCTGATCCTGTCATGACAACCAGTCGCGTGGAGATGGGTACTACGACATGCTTGACAATGTCTTGATTGATCCCGGTGAGTTGCCGTGCTACGGTTTCAACCAACTTTGTAGCTCGGGTTCGGGCCAAAGCCAACCCTTTCTGTGCTTGATCTTCGGTCCCACACCACCCAGGGCACACGTGACTCGCGATTTGCCATAACGATATAACGTCTTCATTCATGTTCTCTCGAACCGGTGGTATGTTGTCAGGCTGAAGCAACGTGCTGTGCGATCGAGCCGCGTCTGCGAATTCAATACAACATACCGCATGCCACAGAGCGATGAGGATCGCTGTGCCAAGTTTAAGGCATTTTCTGTGCGCATCCTCTCCAATTAGAGACCTCATTGTAAAGTCTCTCAAGACCATGGAGGCCGATACGAGGTCCTATCCAACACACTTCATATCAAAAACAAGCAATTGGATTATAGGAGGCGTGACCTTGTGAGTTTGGCTTGTAACGCTGGCAGATGGCATTGCCGCAACCCCAACCCAGCCCAACCCAAACAACGTGGTCAAGTCACGGGGACCGTCCCACCAAAAAAAAAAAAAAAAAATGGGGGAGAGAGGAGCACACACACACCGTGGGGTGAGCTCTTGCGTGTTTTCTGCTCCGGGGGTGAGCGGCGGAGTAGGAGGGGGTCGCTATGACCCAACGCCGAGGCGGAGCAACCGCCATGAAGTAATGTCTGCTCGGCCCTCCGCTCACTATCCGAAGGATTCGGGGACCTCAAAAATCTCACAACACTAGTGCCAGTTGTGGGTCCTTACTGCCAGTAAAGACGGCAATCCCCTCTTGCTTAGACCGGGAGCGGCAGCCAGGATCCTTGAAGGCAGAACGTCAGCTGCTGCCAAGTGGGGTCGGCCCGGGGTGACCGCACAGCATACAGCGCAGGGGCCGGGGCGCCTGCGTTTCAATGTTGAGCGCGCCGCGGCGGCTACCAGGCATAGCGCGCGCACAGCCCCCCTCCGCTAGGTTGACGTTGTCGGCTGGCTGACGGGCTCCCAAAGCAAACCAGGCAACCTTGGGCCATCCTGGAGGCTTCTGATTAGCTTCTGATCAATGCAATGGAAAGTTCGAACCTAGATGCGCTGGCAGGCGGCCCGTCTAGCCGGGGGCAAGCGCCGCGCAGCATTTCCGCCGAAGCGCGGTCGCTATTAGTGCAGCACAGTACTGCATGAACCCGCCCGCCACCGCCAGTACTAATACTGCTTGGTATTAAATGCCTCGTGAACAGCCATTCCCACATCTGGACCACCACGCCCCGCAATTACGCCCCCTCAGACCATTAACAGCCAACTGGGTTCGATGCAATTCGGATGATCCATGCAATACGGCCGAATATAAACATACACGCAAGTGACCCCGGTACTCGTGATAAAGCACGCTCATGATCACACGCACCGCCTACCGCCATGCCACTTCATCACGCGGGCATAACTTGCGGCCGGCGGGGCACACCTACTTTCACGTAACATACCGATACACCCACTTGAGGTAAGCCCCTGCACGCGTACAGAGATCTCAGAAGTCCATGAACTGCATGGAACCGGTGAGCATCCTGACCAGCCCCTCCTCAGTCAGTTCTTGGACCATCAGCTTGCAGCTTGTAGCGACACAAATTATAGCTGTTGCCGGAAGTTGCTGCGCAACGTGTGCAAGTATTTCTCCACACAAACAAGAAATGGTACCATTTGACTGTATAGTACTCTCATGCATTCTCAAAGAGCCTGATCGCCTTCTCAGCGCATTGAGGGTTGTAATGAAGTCCGCAGCAACATCCGTCACCTTCCTTCGCAGCAGCCGATTTCCATTGTTGAAGACGATGTTGCTCATTAGCTGCAGCACCGTAGCATCTCCTTTCATGGCTCTCTCGTAGGTGATGCCCAACGTGTGAGCATGGGACGAGTTCACAGCAACAAATAGAAATGCCAAAGCCTCCGTCATCACAGTTCCTGCTATGCGGGAAGAAAAGAGTCAGATCCGGTGATCCGTTTCAGCGTTAGCACCTTCGTCGGTAGCCAGCCTCACGTGCTTGCAATCTGCCTCCAGTGATCTGAATTTCTCAAGGAGGTCATGAGAGCATTTGTGTTGTTGGTGTCCGAGGTCAAGCAAAACTACGTTCCATGATGTGCCTCGATCAGTCACAGATCCCAAAGCTTCAACATGAATGATGACCACATTCCCAACGCAGCCGATCTCTCCTAGTCTTTCTCGCCAAGCCTTCTCCAACCTCCTGCACGCGACAATGACCAGGAATCGAGCAGGAGCCCCAGCTTCGGCAACTTGCAGTTGATTGATGACGAAAAATGCTGCGAGCGCCTGCGAAACAAAAACATCACACCGTGCCGTGAAAGTATGATCATGTGGTCACCTCAGTTTCTACTCCAACGTCATCAGCAATGATGATGCTTTCGCTGAGTTGAAACGCTGTGATCAGCGTTGCCGCGCCGAGATGATGATGCTTGTATGTGGGAAATGGCACGTTCCATATGAAATTCGGCCAATATCTTAACTGAGGTAAGCGTTGTTGTTCAATAAAGAGGACATTGCCAAGTGAAGCTGCGATTTCGTCCTCGTTGTTCAAGAGCGTCCGACCCGGGTTGCAGCCAACAACTTTGTGACAAAGACCAATTTGATGGGTAAAATTAACAGGTAGATACTGCCAATGCCGGCCCATGGTCAGACGGTTAACCGGCGATTCAATCGAAATTCAATCTGCGGCCGTCTTGGTTAAAAGGTTACTCCAGAATTAAGTGCTGTTGTGCAAGTTGTTGCACAACAAAGAGATGCTGACGCAGGAGAAAAGCGATCCGTCTGTCCAGAGACCTCGTGTTGACAATGAAGGGTGGTTGACAGAGTCTGAAGAAGACTACGTTGACGACTCCGGTGAAGATGATGACGAAGAAGAAGATGAAGGCGATGACGAAAACAAAGCAGAAAACAAAGCAGCAGGAGTTCAGAGAAGAAGAACAAAAGTGAAGAGCTGTGATGACGAAGAAGAAAAAAAGCATCGTTTTGAGCAACAAAACATCCCAGATGAGTTGGTACGACAATTGGTGTCCAGGACTCCAGAAACAGCATATGTTGCTCACGGAACCCTTGCCGAGATCACCGTACGCCCGGCTGATCTCGACTTGGTGATAAACGACTTCTCGTGCAGTGACCAAGTAAACAATTACGTGTTGTTTGGGAAGGTTGCCGTTATGGCCCTGACAAACTCGGCGCTAGATAAGAACAAGGAGGGTCCGAGTGAAGACGCTGGTGCCACATCAGCTGAACCAGCCGATTTGAGGAATATGTTGGTTCCGGAATTGAAGAAGGCCCTGACCGAGTTGAACCTGTCGGATGTTGGTCTGAAGGCCGCCCTTATGGCTCGTCTCAAGGACGCACACACTGCACTGGCAGCCTCAGCTGCACCGGCGGCCGAAGTTGCTGTGGTGAGCGCTCACCTAACAGATCACTGGAACACCCTAACCCTAACCCAACTTACGTTTCCTCACCAAAAGAATCACCTTGCTAACCCTAGATCTAATTGACCTTGACAGGGTGACCATCAGCCTTTCGGACAGTTAAGCAAGGATGCTGATTTTGACGCCTTGATCTTTCGACTTATCGCTTTGCCGTCTCCCTTCACTGGACGGGTCCAGCTGGAGGAGGCGTTAGGCAAAGAAATTATGCATCAGGTCACGATGGAGCTCAAGCTGATATTAGATCCTGAGAGAGAGGCCTACCTGCGAGTAAAAGGAGAATGCGGCGTAGGAAAACAACCACTTGTCCCTGTCTGGACGCATGTCCCATCTAGAGAACTGTTGAGTCTCAATCTCCGGCTAAAAGTGATGAGAAAACTTGCAACTGGTGAGGGTACCCGTGAACGCATCTCTTCATCTGCACCATTCATGAAGGAGTTTGCGGCGAGGTTCCAGAAGTCACAGAAAGCATGGGAAGTACTCCTGGTCATCAAAAAAATTACCAAGGACTCAGCTTGGCTGCAGCTGGAAAACCCGGTACGCGTCCTCGGTGTGTGCCGATTTGAATCCCACGTCCACGTCATGATGCATTTTCCTTGGCATATGCTGGATGAGGCCCAACCATCCTTCAGCTTAGGAGTTGATGCTAAACATCTAGTTTGGGTTCCGCCACAAGGGTCACTGACCTTGACCAGCATTGTGAAAGGAGAGGAAGAGGAAGGGGAAGACACTTTTGATTTTTGGGACCCCGACAGCAGTGCCACCAACTTTAAGGAAAGAATGAATGTAGTGGGTAGCAGAAGCGGTTTTCCTGACGTTGGTAGTGTGATCCCTCAGGAGGGCTCAATGCTGCATGTTACATGCCAGCTTATTGGCACCCACCGACTTCCCGTGCACCGCCTCTCGACGCATCTGGACGTCACATCAGCAGCAGCAGCGCATAAAAGACTACCGACAGCTGTAAGCTTACAGCCTGAGTTTGCCAACTATACGTCAGCGCGAGGCGCGGTCATTTGGTTCCTGAACAGGCTTGACGAGCAGGTGCAGAACTGCTCTGATGAAGACTTTGTGTTGTTAAATTGGCTGGACTCACTTCTCAGATCCTACGTGAAAAGTTCCTATCATGTCCACAATCTGCTACCAAGTAGAGACCATGACAACGAGATATTAGCTGAGGATCTATCCATGAATCTGCAACTTGACGGCATGACTCTCTTGTTACCGTTGGGTCAGATCCCAAAGCTGTTTAAAGGTGATGTGAATCTAATCTGGAGGCCTGAGTACGTGAAGGCAGACCCGGGAAGGAGGACTGGAACCAAAGTATTCAACACACACATTAAGGTGGACTTTGAGAAGGACCCTAAAGCAGCTGCTGATTCTTCACAAAAAGTTCCTAGTGCAGCGAGGCACGGCCGCCATTCTGACAGGCACACGGCCATAACATTGTGTAAGCTAATATTGCCTCCAGGGTTGGGTGCCATTGGTACTGGCAACACGGTTGATGTCAACCTCATATTGCCGCACTTTTCATGGGAGTATGACCGATGGCCCCTCGAGGGTGTTCTTCAGTGGAAGAGCGGGACCAAATCTCAAAAGCCAACAGAATGTAAAGAAGCAGAGAAACAGGACAGGACAGGGGTGGAAAAGGCAGTGTACGAATGGATGATTGACGCGATGAACTCCATGATGACTGACGAAAACGTACCTGATCTGCAGAAAAACAATCACTTCCAGACGTGTGTTGGGAACACTCCATCCGCTGATGATGCCAAGGTGCTGAAATACCCAGATGTGGTGCTAGGTGTAGATGCTTCAAGGGTGTTTGTGGAGCAGCTCGTTCGGACGAAAGCATCCGTAATGAAGAAGGTTCCACGTCTCACTGAGGACCTTTGGGTGTGCATCTTCCGCCCTGGCGGTAAAGAGGACAAGCCACTCGGCAAAGAGAGGAAGGTAGAAGGTACAACATATGCAGACTTGGAACGGGATTGCGCTAAGAAAATGAAAATGTTACGTGACGACTGTTCGACTCATTTCAACATAGGAGAGAATGATTCACAGGCATACGCAGTCGGGGCCGTAGATATTTGCTTGAACGTGAACCACAAACGCACTAAGGCACCTCAAGCACACCCAACACAGCCCGAGAGTTGGGATAGCGTTTTTGAAGCTGTGTTTGATGACCCGGATGACACACGCATGGTGATGTCACTTCAGGACGTTATCATAAAAATGCAACAACAGGAGCTCAAACCCAACACAGTAAAAGCAGACGTTACGTGCAAAAATGTGAGGGAAGCGTTGTCTAAAAGAGTCAAGACAGGAACCTTTTTCAAGCATGAAGCAGAATGCGGCACCGCATATTACGCACATGCCGGACGTGTCCGTGACCATGTCACGCGTTTGATGGCCGCTGGAAGTCAAGCTGATGAATGTGAGTCTCCTGAAAGCGCAGATAACGCCCGTCGGATCCCACTATTCCAAGGGGAAGGCATAGTGAAGATGATAAGGGCCGTCGCTGGGAACTTGAAGCTCCAGAAGGGTGATATTTTGTACCCGCATCTTAATCTCACTAACTTGGGGGGAGCAGCAGGAGACCTCCACCTCCGGTTGCGGGAGAAAGAAGAAAATGCAGAAACACCACTCGCCAGTGTGGGTGTGGACGGCACGCATATGAAGGCTTACACAGACAGATGGGAGAAAATTCCAGCCAAATTTTACACCAGCTCATTGGTTGCCCAAGCTCAGAGTAAAGACATGACACCCAGGATACTCCAGGACTGCTTGAATGCGTTGGGTTCAAAGGCTAAAAACCTTGCTGCGGCATTCCAAAATGCTGCCTTCAACCGTGTGTCGCCAAACTATCGGCTTGAAATCACGGCCCCTATCGGCCCGCGGAATTCCACAGCCGAGGAGAGGTCCTCTGCAGAAGTACCGCCACTGGATGAACTCCTTAACACCTTCTGCACAGTCGTGATGTCTGCTCTTCAGAAAGAGGCGGTGTTCGTTGACGCGAGGGCTCTCTCCACTTGGAACCTTGACGTACTAAAGCCCTACTGGAACGTGGTAAGGACTGCTCTGCAAGCAGCCCACGACAAGCTTGTGGATGGGAGAAACGTGCGTCTTGCGGAGGGCAAGCTTGCTTATGTGATTAAGGCGGAAATTTTGGGGTTTCGGAACGCATTTGATGGCAAAGCTCTAAAAGTGAGCACTGCTTTCTGGAGAGATCATAGAGACCACGAAAGAGAGGTAATGAAAGGGTCCGCTTGCGGGGGATCCGAAGCCTGGATGGTGAATTCCTCAAAATTGTCCCGCATAGAAGGAATGATTGACGCTTCTCAGCCACAGTCCACCCTTGATGGACTAAGCATCATCGTTTATGGTTCTGCGCACTTTAAGAGCAGCGCTAACACTGCAAAGCGGGTAGCTTTGCAAGGATTGGCTTCTGAGTGCTTTTACAAGCTTAAACAGTTGGTCGGCGCTCACTCACTCTCATCGCAACTGACTACCGCTGAAGACGATTACCACCACAACGGTAATCTCAACGCTATGGCGGGAGCGGTTGATAACATCCTTTTACAGGTCCAAAAGCAACATGACACACCTCTGGGCTTACATCGGTTGCCGGATAAACTTACGGTGTTTCAGGGTCTCATATCTGATTTTGTAATGAAACAAATCCAGGCCGCTTCAGATACGGCTCAGGCTGCGACAGAAAAGCTGCATCCCGGCATTGAGCCAGCAACAGTAGTATCTGCCACAAAGGTGGCAACTGTTTTTGTCACGCATTGCAGGGAGTTTATGCCAACTGCGACAACCACTGTAGCTGCTTGGGAGCTCGCCTTGTGGTTTCTGCTGAAACCAATTGATGAACAAAGTGCATGCTTCGACAAAGAGAAGGAGACACACGCTAAGTTTGTGATAGACATACTTGCAAAGGCTTTGGACAAAAAGACCCTATACACCGGCAGGCGAGATACCAGGACTGTAAAGGCGTTCTTTAAGTTTGCCAGATCAGGATCTCGCAGTGCTAATAGCTGTGACAAAAACCTTTTTTTAGAACCAAAGAAGCTGACTGGCGCCAGGGAATTTACGCCACATCTAGGAATTCTCAAATGCAGTTCGACCAGCATTGACGAGCAAATATTCAAAGAAGAGCAAGTCACCCAGGAAAAGCAACAATCCAGCAAAACACCACCGGCGGTTGCGGCTGACACACCACCAGACGACTTCCTGCCAGACAACCCGCAAGCCTCTCCGCTACCCTCTCCGCAAGACACACCATCGATCGAACCCGCGGAATCGCCACACTTCTCAACAGACGATGACGAACCCACACCCGCGGTACAGACAACACGTCCTGAATCGCAGCGTGCTCCCAGGGAAGATATGGACAAAGTTTTGGCCCTTCTGGAAGATGTGAGTGCCCAACTTGGCACAGTTGTGAAAGGTATGGGGAAATTGGCAACAAAGAGTTCCGTAGATAGGCTGACAAAAATGATGTTGAAATCTTCTGGAGACACAGTAGAAGGCCTTGGTACTTTTTATCGCTTGGTGCCATTTCAAAAATTAGAACTCTCTGGTCGGTCAGAGCTCACGGCTGAGATGAAAGCTGTGATTACAGGCTGCAGAGAAGGAAACAAACGTGCCCTCCTGAAAACATATTTTCCGTTGAACGTATCAGAAAAACTTTGCGCAGTCTTGATTCAGTGCCGTAGTTATTCCCAAACCCCGGCGGAGGCGGAGAACTCAGGTGAGATTGTGGGTTATATAATACTCTCAATTCAAGAATGCAGTATTGATCGAAGTTCACGTGCAGATGACAGTAACTGTGTTCTAGAAATTGACTTTATCGTGGTGAAAGAGTCTCACAAAGGTAACAGTGCTAAACACCTCATGGAGCACGCACGTGAAGAGCTGGCCAGGTTGCGAATAGTGAGAAAATCAGAGAAATGGACCCTCGGGCTGAGGGTGGACAAAACCAAAAATAAATTGATTGACCGGTACAATGTTTATGGTTTCAGACAGACCACGCCACCCGAAGGCTATGGTGTGAATCAAGGAGAAATATTCATGAGTTTAGAAGAAGATGATAGGCAAGATATTGATATCGATATCAGTGATGATGATGATGATGGTGATATCAGCCCTGGCAAGCCGGAGGAGGAGGTTGGTTCTATGGACAAGGAGCATAAGGAGAAGAAGAAGAAGAAGGAGAAGAAGGAGAAGGAGGAGAAGAAGGAGAAGAAGGAGAAGAAGGAGAAGAAGGAGAAGAAGGAGAAGAAGGAGAAGAAGGAGAAGAAGGAGAAGAAGGAGAAGAAGGAGGAGGAGGAGGAGGAGAAGGAGGACTCAGGAAAGCAGGAACTTATTGATTTGGAGAACAAGGTCAGGCCGCTTATCCGTGACGTGATACGGCAAGCCAGGGAGGAGAACCGTAGCCCGACCATGGAAATGGTAAAGAGGTCCCTCCAGAGCAAGCTCGAGCCCGTCGATTACGAAAATTTCAAGACAAACAAGAAATGGAGGAAGGAGCTGTGTTACAGGCTAGCCAAGAAAGTTCCAGAAACAGCGATTGGTGACGCAAGCAAGGTGAGGACAAGCCAGTCAGAAGTTTACTCAGAACCGCAGGTCGTACAAGTGATGGACGGTCCCTACAAGGGTCGCCCCGCAGTGGTGGTGGTGGGATCCCGAAGAAGCAGACCCAACCAATTGGCAATTCATAGCGGTCCAAGGCCCGAGGATTTAATCATTGTCGAAACAGGTGCTCCTCCTCCGCGCGACAGAGCCAACGTTGGGGTCCAGCTGACGCCACAGGCCACTGATGAGCTTGCGTCATTAGCCACTCCCAAGGCGGGGCTTCGGAAGCGGAAAAGAGAACAACAAGAAGAAGAAGGATGAGAAGACAGCAGAGATAAACTACGAGTAAGAAACTGCAGTTCACATGCTGCTGTCACTCTGGTGTGAGGCAGCTGAGTCAGTCATGCCTCCCGCCGGCCGCAAGTTATGCCCACGTGATGAAGTGGCATGGCGGCAGGCGTATATATCCCTAGCAGATGCTTGGCATCTTACACCCCTCGGCTTGCAGAGTTGCAAGTTGAAGGTGGCAACGTGGGACTGAGCGTAGGTTCGGCAGCCACATCGCCATCTATAGAGTGTGTGCGAGTGTGAATTCAAGTGTGTGTGTGAGCGAGTGTACATGTGTATCAGTGTGTGTGTGTGTGTGTGAGAGAGAGAGAGAGAGAGAGAGTGTGTGCGTGTGTGATGATAGTGACGCAGCTGCGCTGCGGCGCGGGTTTCAGTGAACCAGGCCGGCTCGAACTTGCATCGCGGGCGGCGGTCACGATATGGGGGGCCAAATGCTTGTCAGCAAGTCCTCACCAACGGCCCACTCAGCTCGAGAGGCCTTGTTATGGCTGTTTGCGATGTTGCGGGCTTTGTCCTTCAGGTTGGCGGGGGTGCGTCTGTTCAATGGCAATACAAATTCTGAAATCGCCTTCCAGTTCCCGTAGCCGTGCGTGCGTATTCCTGATACCAGATGAGCCACCTCTGAAGGTGACCAACGGTGTGCTTCAGCATCTTCTGCGACCAACGTGAGGCAGTGTTCTGGATCTGCCCAACGCGGGTGCTCTAAGATCACGTTCCATTGCTCTACCAGCCAATTGCGTGGCCGGTTGATCGAATGGGGGGGCGATAGTTTGTAGTCCTCTCCTACAGCAGCGTCCTCCTCACTTAGATTATGAACGTATGTGTATGGTGTGAGATTTGACCGGGAATCCCTGCGTGCCACGTGGCACAAGATCTGTCTATATGCCCACGACAGAACGCGTTCCGGAAATTTGGCTTTGGTGAATCCGTAATTAGAATCCTTGATGATAGTATTCCACTTCAGCAGGCCGTGGAGGTGTATTCCGTGAAATAGGTCATTGATGAGTTCTCTGGTCCATCTGGATTTGAACTTAGACGTGCGTTTTGGTTCAGGGTGTTGTTCCTTCTTGCAGCTGCGCTGACGGGACCCACCCTGCTCCCTCCTGGAAGGTGACTTGCGATCGATCAGGCCTGTCAATTCACGGCGTGTTTTGTTGCGAGGCAGACGCCGGGTGGATGCATCTCGAGGCTGACAATGAGCGGAGTGTGCATTCAGAGATCTTTCGTTTCTGCACCCTGTTTTGCACTTCGCGCATGTCCACCGCTTTTCACAGCTTTTGATGTGGGTTGAGAGCCCTTGTTGTTTTGCGAAGACTTTTCCACAACCGACAGCTACGCACACCAGAGGATTCTGCGAAGCGAGTAAGTGAAGTCAGCTTTGGCACGGTGACGGGCTCGTAGTCCAAGGGTCCTAAGTGAATGAGTGGGTGGACCCCTAGTTGGGAGGCAGTTAGAGCGTGCTGGCAAAGTCAGTGAGTAACTCTGAGTCCCCTGACCCCAACTGCGTTGGTAGCGGATTCTGACAGTGAGACAAATCGGTGTTCATCTTTGTGGCACCTGGAACAGCTCGCGGCGACAGTTCACATGCGGGGTGCCCTCGTTTTTCATTGAAACACTGTTGAGCACCGATTTACGTATGGACGATATACAGATCAACGTAGGACCATCCTTGCAGCAAAAATAGCTATTGTTGTGACCACCGCCACGCGATGAAGCCCTCGTTTACACCCATGCTTGCTGTTGCGTTGACATTATGGGCCTCATGAGCCATTGATATATTTAATTAAGCTGTCATCATTTTGGCCGATGGTTTTCATCAAACAGGCAGAAAACCGCAAATAAAAGACAAGCGAAGAAGAGGGCAGGCAAGGTCGCTGCTGCGCTGATACAGGTGTGAGAGTCTCACCCGCTCAAGCGAAAACACCCGTGCGCCCGCTCATCCTTGTTTGCCTTTGCTGGAGCAACAGTGAGGACAATGGGTCTAGCAGCGACTCCTATGTTGAAGAAAGCGTTGGGGTTGGCTGCGACGATCTGCCCAAATTAGCTACTAACATGACATTGTCAACACGATTGGCTGAATTTTCAACAGCATTCAGGCCTGCATATGTGAGTGAGGGAACCACACACGATTCAAAAACCCCAGCACCTAGTCACTCCAAAAAACGCCAGCGCACAGGCCCCAAGGTAGATCACCGCTTCGCGACGCTCTGCGGCGGTGGCGAATCCGCTGACCCAGCACAGCTGATGAAGTGGTTTAGGCTGCTGCATAGTTTGGGTGGCCTGGCCAAGGTTCCAGAAGCGAATTTCACAGTAGCCCAGATGGAGATCTTCATTAAAATGGTCAGGGGAACTGATGTTGCAGGGCAGACGAGTCTCACTGTTCTGGATTACGGTAAAATAGTGTCAAACGCCATCCATACCACGGCCGCAGAACCGGCGAGGCGCAAAGAAGAAGAAGAAGAAGAACACTCAGGGAACACTGATTTACAACCCACGCAAAACAGCCCGCAGCAGCACCCGAGGAGGGGTGCCAGAACGGTGGGCGTGGGATGCGAGGCGAATGTCGACACGAGCGGATCCGAAAGTGTCCGTCAGAAGGGCCTCAACGAAGGGGCCATCGTTGAGCCGTTCAGTGGCCTCGTGCTGAGGTGAGCTCTCTGGGTGCCGCCGCACACCTTGCCTTGCCTCACTTTCGATCTGCGTTGCAGTGACGGAGGTGCCGACGTCAAAGCGAAGTTTGAGAAGGTCATGGTAGGCCGAGAGATGTACAAGCTGACTAAGCTTGTGGCACACGCCACGCAGCTTGCATCAACCGTGAAAACCCCGAATTTGGTGACGATAGGCGTCCTCGTGGGTCAGCTTAAAGCCAAGCATGACGTCAAAAACCAGTGGTGCAAGATGTTTCTAATTGGTGACCTGAACCGACTGAATCAGATTTTGGTCTTGACGTACGGCACTCTTGTGGCGAAGTGCAGTAGTACGCCACTGGGCAGTGTTGTAGCTTTCCTGAACCCTAAAATTTTGAAGAGAGCACAAGTCCAGATGCCGACGTTGGTCATCAGAAACGAAGGGCAGTTCTTCGTTCTGGGCACCGCAAAGGACTACAAGTGCTGCAGCAAGGCGAGATGTGTTAGGCTGATCTCTATTGGTGAGGGGCCTGCGATGCACTGCTCTGTGTGCAGGAAGAACCATCAGCATCAGAATCATCAGAAGAAGAAGAAGCCGAGTGTTCATCACGTTGCCGCCTGCGCAAAGCCTACTATCGTGCCAGCGAGTACACCTTTAATCAGGGTTACGCAACCCCAGTCAAAAAGCGGGGAAATCAGCTCGACGGTGGCTGCCCAAACAATCACCATGAAATACGTACCAAAGACCCGCAGCGCCAAGCAAGTACGTGCATGCACAGCAGCGCGAGTACCAGCAGCACAAGCGAAATCAGAGTTGGACACATCCGTTATTCTACTAGAAGACTCTGACACCGAAGATTCTGAATATGAGAAGCCCTCTCAGTTTCATCATTGTTTGCCGGAGAAGCTGGCCGAACTCTCCGGAGAAGAGCAAGAACTTGTCAAGGAGATGTACAACCATAAACCTAAGTGGGATGAGCCGAGCCTGAAGGAGGGTGATCCACGTAGGTACGATGAGATCTCGCCTAGGGGATACGTCGCCATACGAAAAGTGGCCATGCACTTCATGCCCAAGCTAAAGAAGAAGAAGGGTACCTTCATTGACCTCGGCTCTGGAGCTGGCCAAGTGGTCATCCACGCGGGACTTCCACAATCAATCTTCTCAAGGTGTATAGGTATAGAGATCAGGGATGATCTACATGAGGTGGCTCAAAGATGGGTCAAGTCACTGTATAAGAAGAAGCCACGATATAAATCTGCAGGTGCGTCTATTGAATTTTGCTTTGACAAAACGGAAGGATTCCTTGCTGACTGTTTCAAAAAGCACCTCAAAGATGCAGACGTTCTCTTCTCATACAATGTCAAGTTCAATGTTCCAGGCAGATCAGGCGCTGGTGTGAACGGCAAGCTGGGGGCGCTTCTGACCGAGACGATGAAACGTGGTGCTGTATTTTTGTGCGCCCATCCAGTTAGCTTTGACCGTGAGTCGGGAATGGAAAACCTTGAGATTCCACCGGACTTGACCCCTGGCGATCACACGACCAGGCACGGTATGACGCGCTTGCCCCTTTACGCGTACCGTAGAAAGTAGAAAGGGGCCCTCTGCAATATTGTGAGTGTTATAGTCTTGGATTGAGCAGGGGATATCTTGCGCTTTGGGCATCTGAGGCATTCATCTTGCTCACGGGGCTGCACAGTCAACGTCACTTTATCTGACTTTAATAGGCTTTCTGCCGGCGCTGCCCGGCGCCTGCGCGTGCTTGCAATTGTAACCCATGCGCGCACTGTGCCGCCATGGCATGGGCATGCATGCTTCCAAGGCTTTAGCTAGCGTTGCGCCGGTTTCAGTTGGTGTGTTATTCGAATGATAAGACAAGGGTGTTCAGCATGGCACGCTGTCCTTTGAGGCCCCGGAGGCTGCCACGGAGGCTAGGAGGCGGCG
>Ga0115001_10002240_pt1 | contig 14875 bp, 11 predicted proteins | sample ArcticOcean_MG_C_12_FD_89869 | JGI IMG/M metagenome (GOLD analysis project Ga0115001, IMG submission 89869) | Marine microbial communities from western Arctic Ocean - ArcticOcean_MG_CB8_130 | ecosystem: Environmental > Aquatic > Marine > Oceanic | place: Arctic Ocean: Canada Basin | collected... | reverse complement strand
TGCATATTCCTCTCCTGAGTAGGAGAGGATTCTTAATCCCAGTGTGTCTCTGTTGTGCCACAGCTCTTGAAGTGTTGATAGATTAAGACTAATACAAACACTGAACAGTGTTTTGGGTTTTTTTTTTTTTTTTTTTTTTTTTTTTTTTTTTGGGCTATTTGTTCATTTTTGGTTTTTTTTGTATTGATTTTTTTTTTTAAATTTTTTTAAATTTTTTTTTTTGTTGAGCGCGTATTCTCGACTTAATTTTTTTTGGCTTTGTGTCGGTTCTGAGTTTTATGATCGGCTTTTGAGCCGTCACCGTGATGGTGTTTCGTGCGCTGCTGATTTCCGTGCGCTTTGCGGCTACGCCTCGTGCGTTTCGCCTGCTGGCGTTTTTGGCGGCGATGGTGCGCGAGCTGAGCTTTGCGCGCGGCTTGTTGGTCTTTCTATCTGGACTTCTTCTCAATCTGCGTGGCTTTTGGCGCTTTCGCGTCAAACTGATGGGGTTGTATGTGTTGAGCGGCTTGGGTTGACGAGTGCGACTTTTCATGATCTGTCTTCGCCGAGCCGATCGGCTCGATCGGCTCGATCGAGCCGACGGCATGGATTTTTGCTGCTTTGTGCGGCCTTTGTGCTTCTTGGTCCTACGGCGCCTTCTGCGGTGCCTTTGACGCACGCTGGCGTTCTTCTGTCGGTGTACGACTGGCATGACCGCGACTCTGTTGCCTACGCTCGGCTTCTTCACGGTGCTCTTTTGCATGTTGGACTTTGTGCATGAAAGCTGTTGTCAGTTTTGAGTGGCCTTTTTTCGACCACCGTTTGAGCGGTGCGTATATCCCGGGACCTTTTGATTTTTGGGACCACGTTGACCTGCCTGCGAACTTTTTTGCGATTTTGAGGGCGATTCCTGCTGTTTGCGCGATTCGTCGTTCGTCCATTTTTTGATGGTATTTTTTGTTGGGGTTGTTGTTGGCGGGTATGAGTTGACTGAGCCTGCGTCGTACGAGTTGACTGCCTGCGAGCGGGGGCGACTTGTCCTTGGCCTTCGCGGTCTTCCCATGAGCGTTCAGCATGCTGGGGTTCGGGAGGCTGTTTTTTCGGCTGGGCTTTCTGAGTGCGGTCTCACTGGTGCTGGGATGCGTACTGTGCTTCCGCATGCTGGGGTTGTTCGCGATGCGTGGATGCCTGCGTCTGATCCTGGCGCCATCTGGATTCTTTTTGAGGTTTTTGACGATTACGATCTTGTGCTGTGGCTTGTTCTGACTGGCCAACTTCAAGGGCTTTCGCTTTCGCACGTTGGGTCTGGGCCTGACGACGTGACGCCTGTTGAAGTTGCGCTTTGCTCTGTGCCTGCCCGACCGCACTGCGTTGTGCGGCACCGTTGCACGACGTTTCAGGAGGCGTTTGAGTATAAGGCGCAAGTCGTTGGCGGTGTGTATTCGTCGTTGGAGCCATTTGCCATGTCGAGTTCTTCTACTTCTACCCCCCTTCCTTCTGCTGCTGCTTCTGCCGCCGAGCCTGCGTCGTCGCGGCTTGAGGCGGTTCTTGCGTCTCTTTCTGCTGCTGATGCCAGCCTTGTGCAGGCGCGTTTTTCGGAGATGATGGCGCGCGTTGACGATGCGGCTGCGTCTGAGGAGAGTGCCAAGACGCGGCTTGAGCAGCTTGTTGCGATTAAAGATACTGACCGAAAGATGTTTGAGGAGCAATTTTCGCACCTTCTTTCGTTTCTTCCTGCGCCGCTTCAAAAGTCGTACGCTGTTACTGGGGAGACGTGCAAGGTGTTGCAGAATGCGGCTCCTGAGGTTCTTCACCACGTTGGGCAAGTTGTGAAGTGCGCGTCTGCGCATTTTGCGGCCGAGGCGGCGGCGGCTGCCTCTTCTTATGGTCCGCGCGGCGCCAAGCGTGGCCGATTTGTGGACACGTTTGAGACTGTGGTTCCGGCGGCTGCGGCGACTGTTGCTGCGCCTCCTTCTAGTGTTGCGCTTACGCCACTTCAGCGTGCGCTTGCGGACACGTTTTCGGCTTGAACAAAAAAAATATAAACAGTTCTTCAATAAACAAGCGGATGTATTTACTTTATTAATTAATTAAGACCCTTTTTTTTGGGGGATTGCCGCTGGCGCCGCCGCCGCCCGCCGCCGCTGCCCCGTCGTTGGCCTTGCGTTTTTCTACTCCTCCAAACAATTTGATCAATGCGTCGATGGCTGCCGGAAATTTGTACCACCATGCCTTTATAGCGTCGCGTGCATCTTTTGGCATTTCTACTATACTGCCGGGGTCTTTTACGCCAAGGAACCTGATGTAATCTTCACCTGTCACATTATATTCGGCTATATCAACTTCTTGTTTTTTCCCCGACGCGTTGATGCCTGTAATTTGTCCCACCTCTTTGCCCAATTTCTTCAGTTCGTTGGCGTCAACGATGCTCAACATCACCTCTTTGTTCTTCTTGTTCTTTATCTGTTTTGTTATTTTAAAGAAGGGAAACGTGTTGTTCGTTCTAACATCCTTCCTTAATATGCTTTTAAGCTCTTTAAGGGCCTTGGAGGTGCAGCCAGTAAGGATCTTGCCAATGGTGCCCAGTACTGCATTCAACTGAACACCCTTTTGCAAATTAGGTTCGCTTGAATCTTCGTACCAGTTTATTGCGTACACCATGAAAACGCGCAGTAGGTTCAATGTCCCATGATCCTCCTTAATGCTCGCTGACGTAAATCTCGGCTGCGCCGGAAGGCAGCGCTTGAAAAAAGTTTCCATCCTTTCTACAAAGGCGTCGGTGCGTTGTGTGTCGTTTTCTTGCCTGCGTTTTTTGCCTGCGTCGGTGAAATTTGTGTTGCGAATGTACGTTCGCTTCAAATACGGGTGCGCATCGATGATGCACATGTTCGGCGGCATTTGGACACCTTTCTTCATGTCAGCAACAACGGGTTTAGGTTTCAATGACGTGTTGGCGGCTCTTGCTTTTTTCCAATCCTTTCTTACTTCTGCGTCTGCCTTTCTTTCGTTTGCTTTTGCTGCTTTTTCCGCTTCGGCTGCTTCGGCTGCTTCCGCTGCTTCCGCTTTTGCGTCCGCTGTATCCGCTTTTGCGTCCGCTGCGTGCGCTTTGGCAATAATCTTCGCCGTAAATTCGTTGCCGGGTGTTTTTATTGTCCACTCTAGATGATTTTTCTGCCAACTCAACCTCGTTAGCTTGTCATTGGCCTCCGTCAAAGCCTTTTGGAGCTTCAACCCGTTTACCATGCGTGCTAAACTCTCTGGGGAAACATCTTTCTTTGCACCCCACTTGTACGAAGCTTTCTTCCACTCCAACTTTTTTTCTGCATTTGTTTTTTCTTCACCCGCCTTTGCTTCTTCAACTGTTATTGCTGCTCTCGCCACGTTCTCGAGCGATACTTGTGACGCGTGGTCGCGTGCAAAGAAGGAAGGAATCAAGTTAGTGTTTTCGCCCTCCCACTTACTCCGAGCCTCTGCGCACTCGTTCACTGTTAATCTCTGCCTTGCAATGTCGGGTTTGAGCTGTCCGATCTCTTCCTTGGCTCTTGCAATTATAGCGGCTTGCCCGTTGTCGAACATCCCTTTTTTAAAGGGCAGGCGGACGTCGCGAGCACGCGACGATAACTTGGAGTCCAAAAAAGTTTGCTCCTTTTGAAACTTCTTGCGCGTGTTTTTGATACCTAGTTTCTTGGCGTCGTCCGACTCCAACTCCAGCAGTGTCCCTAAGCCGAGAATTATGGCTGTTACGATCTCGTACCTTTGGTTTAAGTTGCCTGCTTCTTGCTTTGGATCATACTGGGGACCACCCGCAAATGCATTTCCAGTCCACGCGGGCATGAATCCGAATTCGAAATCTTCGGTAAATGTCGTGTTCGTCGGCGAGTATCCGAACAAGTTGTTCTGCAGTGCAAGCAGGGCTGCCTTTGTTCTCTTCTGTGCCTCGGCCTTGGTGGCGTCCAGTCCGTAGGCATCGCCCCTGTGCAGCCACGTCCAATAAACTGGATTTTTGTACGGCGGGTTGATCAGATAATAGGTTTCATGCGCAATGTGTTTTTTAAGCGCTGGGTCATTTGTGTTGTTGTATGTTTCGACGTTGGTTTTAAGGCTGTTTGCAAATCCGTTCGGCGTGCGGATGACGACTGGGACGTTGTCGCCCTTTTTAATCGTCAGTTTAGTACCGTCTTCGGACCGTTCGACCACCTCCCAACTGCCACCATTGAAGTGTACTGTCCCGTGTTGCTGGAATTGCATGTGCAGCATGTCATATTTTTTCGCGTCTTCATCCCAAATTTCGTCCGCTTTGCGTTTAAGGGCTTTTAAGCGGTCTGGGTTAATTTCATTGGGTCCCACTGCGGTTGCATCTTGTGCCAAGGCGATGTTCGCCACCAATTGCCGCAGGTGCTCCATGTTTGGGGGGCACTGCCTGGCGGCTGCGTTCCACGTTGCCTTATAGTATGCCGCTTCCTGCTTCTGCGATGTCATCGAGCAAAAAGTCCGGCCTTTTTTGCAGTGCCGCGCGTTTTGCGCGGGCTGCTTTTTTAATTTTGCGTTTGTCGTGAAGCTGTTTTTCTTCGTCTGTTGCTACGACAATGTCGATGTCTCTTTGCAGCTGGGCGGCACCGAGTATTGCGCACCCGGCGCTGCCCAAGACGATTGCGTCGATTTCGCGCACGATTCGTTCCGTGACTGGTTTTTTTTTCGTTGACTGCGGTGGCAGCGCGAGTATATACACGGTTTGCGCACCGTGCATTGATCTGCTGCGCCGGATGGTGCTCTGCGAGGCCGACGTTGCCGGCTTTGTCGCTGGGCTGCCTTCGCCGCCGCCCCACTACGTTGGGTTTACGACGTACCTCCGGCAGGCGTTGATGCGCGGGGTTGCGTACCGGCCGCCGCGCCTGCCTTTGTCGCGGGGTCGCGGGAAAACGCGGGCGCGGACCAAGGCGCGCGGGCTTGTTCTTGGGCGTCGGCTTGACGGCGCTTTTCGCCGTTTTGCGGCCAGCGGCGTTTCGGGGTCGTTGACGTCTGTTGTTGCTGCTGTTCTGCGTCGGCGCGGCATTGCGCTTGTTGGGTCTCAGCCTGTTGTGTTTGATCCCCGGCTTCGTGTGAAGACTGCGCTTGACGGCGTTGGCGTTGATTCTGGCGGGACTGTGTGGGTCATTGAGCTCAAGAACACGCAGCACCCCCTCGCGGAGCACCGTGCGCTGTACGACGCGCCGTGCCCCAACAATGCGTACCTGAGCAACGGGCAGCCCAACACCGAGCGTGCGCGGCACGCGCTCCAGGCTGGCTTTGGGGTTCTCGGGTTCCGGCGAGCGTTTCCGCGGGTGCCCTTGCGCGGGCTTGTGGTTGTGAACTGCCCCGACGGCGCTGTTGGGTACAGCGTGGACTGCGCGACCTACGCGTCCCCCTCTGCGTTCCCGATGCCCACCGCGGTTGTTTCGCCTCGGTCTGGCGGTCCCTGGGACCCTGAGAACCTTGAGCTCCGACGGCTTGTGTCTCGGCTTGGGTTTGATGTGCGCACGCACCGGCGGACGTGCGCTGGGACGGTTGGGCTGTACACGCCCGTCGCTGGGCGGCGGTCGCTTGCCATTGGGATCGGCGCCCGCTCCCGCCGCGCTGTCGCGCGGCAACGCGTTGATGTGCGGGCGATTGTGGTTTCGCGGGGCGCCTCGCTTGTCGCCGAGACGCTTTGAGCGCTCTTGCGTGCACCCTTCATATAAGCCACATTGGGTACCCTGGGGGTACGTTCCGCCGCCGCTGCTCTGCGGGAAATTAAAGTTTGGATTTAATTTTTTTATTTTATTTTCTGCCATGTCGTCTGTTTGGACGCGTCCGAATGCGGGCAACGTTTCGCGGACGCCTGCGGTGGAGGGCGGCGAGTACGCTGACCAAGCTGCCAACCCTGGCCACGCCGACGGCGCGGCCTTTGTGCGCCAACTGATTGGCGATGGGGCCAAGGTTGAGGCCACTGGGCGTTCGATTGAGTACTGGAGCGGGGATTCCATGTCCGACACTGGGCTTGCCTACAACATTTCTGGGCGTGCTACTGTGATTGAGGCCGGCGTTGGCGAGCGGCTTGCTGGGTTCCAGGACCCGATCAAGGCGATTTTTGGGACGTCGATTTGCCACGACAAGACTGTGATTGTCAAGCGCAAGTACGTGGTTGGCGGCGCCGCGACCATTACGCCTGAGCGCGCGCCTGCGCGGACTGTGCAGGTGCGCGAGGACGTCCAGAGCGTCGAGCTGCAGCGGTACGGCGGGGACGTGACGATGAACACCAACCTCTTTCTGCGACCTGCTGACGCCGAGGCTGAGATGACGATGAAGCTTGATGCCCAAAAGAAGCAGCTCGAGAACAAGCTTGTTGAGCTTGGGTACAACGAGATTTTCGACAAGGCGTTGCGGCTTCCTGACGTTGCTGTGCGTGCCAACCCCACCTTCAGCAACTCTGGCGGCGTCGACGTCGACAGCCCGGCGGCGCGGGCGTACGCCCGCACCGTGTACTTCCGGTCGTGCTTTGGTGCGTTTGCCAAGCACGAGTTTCCGCTTGCGAACCTCCTTGCGTCGTGCAAGACGTCTGGGGCGTACACCTCTGCGGATGGGCCTGGCACTGTGCTTGTGATTCCGCACGGGTCGTCTGAGATGCTCCGGTACACCAAGTCGAGTTCGATGGACTACTCCATTTCTGGGCTCCGCACTGCGGACCAAAAGCCTGTGACGATGGCCATTGAGAACGTTGCGCAGGATCCGTCGTCCGGCGTGAAGATCATGGTGCACGTTCCTCCGACCAGCTACGCCCGCAGCGCGGCGCTTCCGTCTACCGACAAGGGGATGCTCTCTGAGGACGTTTCGATTTTTATGGCCTACGACAACGACGCTTTTAATGGTGACGGCCTCATCCCCGACCTTCAGAACGGCGGGTGGAAAGGCATTCCCACGCCCGTTGACATTGCCCCTGCAGCCCGTGCTGCTACCGGCGCCGGCTCCGGCGCGGTTGTCGAAGAGCTTATTGCGAATCTGACCATAATGCACACCACTAATAAGTTTAGAACGGCTGCGGAACGGGGGCAGCTCCGCGACTACCTTCTGGCGAATTTATCAAGTTATAGTGTCGGTGATGTTACGGTTGTCAACCTTACTGCGAAGCACGCGTTGATTCAGCAGGCTAAGATGACAACGTACCTGGGCCTGTCGATGGCGCCGACGTCGGTCCAGATGGGTGAACTTCTGACTGGGAATGAGAACGCCACTTATTTCGGCGAGGTTCGTGCATTTGCTAGTGCATTCAACTTTGGGACCATTGCCGGCATTTGTGATTTCAAGAACGTGTTTGTGAGGGGCGCCTTCGGTGCCCTTGGCCCTGATAAGAGCAAGTACCTCATCTGGCTTACGTACGTCCAATTCTCTGGGTACACGAGCTTGGCTAAGCCGCCTCAAGACGTTGGCATGATTTCTGAAATCTACGATGACACAATGAACGGAAAAGACGCACGCCACGTTGTTGGCGCAATGAACGTGCTTCGATTTTTGCTTGGCGAAGCCAAGCTTGGCGATAATCCTTACCACGTCACTGATTCGGTCTACGCGTCGTTGCAGCAGCTTTGCATCTACTGCAGGCAAGTTGTCTCTGTCAACTCTGACGCCGTGAATGTGCTGCTGCCAACGGACACGCTCCCCGGAAAGGATTCGGCCGTGCTTGATCTTTTCAGCGGCGTTGTGCACGAGCTCGCTGGTGGCAGTGGCGTTCTTGAAAATGCGGTGCAGGGTTCTGTCATTTTGGCGTTTATTTTCAACGTTTTTGGTTCTGGATCGGCCAAGTACGTCGTTAACGGCGACAACGCAACGGTGTACTTTAAGGGTGGCGAAACCACGGCCATTAGGGAGTTAGTGTCATCTCTTGGCCACTCGACGGACGACGCGACTGTCGACGCCGCGATTGTGACGTGGAAGTCCCTTCAAAAGGATGAGGAGGTCAAACTTGCGGCAAAGGCGCCCGGCGACGCTCAGAATGGAGCTTCTGAGATTGCCGGTCGGTTTGCCACGGTTTCTGCGCTGGAATCGCTGTTTCCCGACGGTGATACGGTTGTGTGCGCGGATTCAGTGTTGATTGGCATTGTTAAGGCGGCTATTGTTGAGCGCGGCGAGGGTTACGACGACCCGCTGAAACGTATCACTGCGAATGGCACGCGTGCCCATTGGTATCAACTCTGGAAGTCCAATTATCTTTCTGACATTAAAGCGGGCCTGACGACCGCAATCAACTTTGCGCACATGATTGCGACCAGCCGTATGGGCGCTTGGATTGCCAGGGCTGCAAAGATCCGCATTCTGGATGTGTACAAAAATGAAATGACCGAAAAGGTGTTTAAGTATTTCGTTGCTGCTTACACTGACACGACATCGACAGTAACCAATGCCGACGGCGATGTGATCGGCTTTAAAGAGGTTTACGGAAGTTCTGATCAACCATCTAAATGGCCCATGCTTCTTGGTAGAGATGGTCCGGGGCTGGTCACAGCTGCTGGCTATGCGTGGGATCTGTACTACGCAGGCGCCTCGGTTGCTCTCACGAAACCGGACGCACTCACAGTGTCGAACTACACATCCGGCAAGGATCTGACATTACTCCAAGCTGAAGCATTGAGCTATGCACTGGTTCCCCTGTTTCTTGATCTTGCGATTGATACAATTCGTGGAACAATTGCCAACCAAGCACTTAATACTTGGTTCAACGGGTTAGGAGGAACTTTTACTGGCTTTATCAGGGGATTTTTAACCGACATTCCCATTCCACCCGCCGACTTGACGAGTTTGACGAGTGCGAAAACCCGCGGCGGCATGGGCGTTTCCATGGGGTCTACCTCTGCAGGCATTGGTGCAGCTGCCAGAACGCCTGCCGCCCAATTTTTGAATGCGGGCATTGCACATGCCACTTCTGACCCAAAGCGACTGTACGTCCGCGAGCTTCGTGTTAAGATGAGTTCGGCCATTATTGCCAAGTGCGGTTCCGACACTGGGGAGCTTCTTGTTGGCTACCCCATGACTGGGGTGTCTACCAACCAGCGTACTGAATCTATGACGGTCGCGCTTCGGGTGTACCTTGGGGCGATTCTCAAGAAGCCTGAGAACGTGACGATCATTCCGCATGTTGCCTTTGAAGGCATTGTAAAGCACGATGAATGGTTTTACGCGGTGCCTGAGCCCGAGCGTGAGTCGAGTCCTGCCTCCACCAACGGTATCAAGTTTGTTGAAATCCCGGGCCCCTCGTTTGCTGGGACCCCCCGAACCGGCTACGCCTACCCTGGCACGTATGCCACGCGTCCTAGCGGCAAAATTGAAATCCAGCAGGAAAACGCTGGTCCTCTTGGCCATCTCGACGATCCGTACTACATGGAGTGCGTCAACGGGTTGCAAGTGTACAAGGCTGCTCCGATGCAGACGGTTTCGTACTCCAAATAAATACTTTAAATAAATAAACGTCCTTTTACTTTTACTTTTACTGCGTGCGGTTCTTAGAGTGTGTAGTTTGCGGCGTACAAGACTGCTCTTTTGTCGAACTGCGCCTCCTGGCATCCTTGCGCGAACACTGCTGCGTCGTTGATCTGGACCGATGTTGATTTTGCGCGTGAGAATGCGACGAGCAGCCTTGCTGGTTCTGGCGTGTATCGTTTTGGCACGATGACGTGAACGTGTTCTTTGATTGTTTTTCCTTGCGCTGCGTCTACTGTTTGTGCGATTGCTGATTTGACCATTGGCACGATTTTGCCTGCGCCGCCGTTTTGGACTGTGACGTTTTTGCCTGTTGCGTCCAGCCTGACTGCGACCGACGTTTCGTTTATTGCCTCCAGCACGCCGCGTTGACCGTTTCTGTAGGCGTACGCGACCTTTTCTGCTGTTGCGACCTTGAATGCGTTTGCTGTGATTGAGACTGGCATGCCTTTGCACAGCCCGTGGCGGTCGAGGGTGAGCTTGTGTTCTGCGGCCCATTTTCGGGTGAGCGCCTTTATCTGGTCGTTTGTGAAGACGATGATGGTCGCGCCTGGCGGGGCCTGCGGGAGGCGCCGTCGTTCGACAAACGTCGCCATTGCTTCTTTCCACGCGTTTTTCGGCATCGATGCTCTGTGCTGGTACGCGACTGCCTCGAGCAGCGCGCGCACGTCTGCGCACTCTTTGCCTGCGAGCCTGTGCTGCTCTTCGACGACGACGACCTTTGGGTTTCGCCTGGCGTACTCGTCTGCCTCGAAGAACCAGCGTTTTTCGGCGTTGTCTGGCAAGATTGGGGGGATTTGGTAGACGTCGCCTGTGCAGATGACTGCGCAGGCCCTTGCGCGCCGCAGCACCACGTCGAGCAGCAGCGGGGGGACCATTGAGATTTCGTCAATGTATAAGCACGTGTCCTTCTGGAGATCGAGCTGCGGTCGTGCGACAAACGCTGCTACCGTCATTTTGAACGCGAGGCGGCTTTGCAGTTCCTCCGGCACCGAGTCTAGGAGCGCGGCGGTGAGCCCCAAAAACCCTACGCGTTTGTACTTTGCGGCGTGGCGGAACCCCCTGACCGATTTGCCTGACCCGCCCCAGCCCAAGATGACGTCAAACGGCTTTGCCGGCTTTGCCGCCGACGGCGGCGAACCCCCCGCCGCCGCCGCCGCCGCCGGTTCCGGTTCCGAGCCTGCGTCGCGCCTTCGGCGTTTTTGGGTTTTCATCGCGGCCCACATCCGGAGCGTGCACGTTGGGCTGCTTTTGCTGGAGTTTGTTTTGACGTTGGTTGTGATACTTTACGATCCAAGGCGCATGACCCACTTTACCTGGTGGGGCATCGCGGCGTACGGTGTTTACGCTGGCGCGGCTGTTTTTTTTTCGCCTGCTGCCGCCGATTTTTTGTGGGGGGTTTCGGCGGTTACGTCGACCGTGGTCTTCGTTGGGGTGCTCTGCCTTTCTGGCGCGGGGTGCACGCTGCTGCAGGATGCGCTCGACGACCTTGGGGGCAGCGGGTACCTTCTCGGCAACTTTGCTGTGCACTACTGGCCGTTGCTCCGGCTGTGCCACTCGCGCCCCCCCCTGCTGCCCCCGCGGTTCTGGAACCAGACGCTGTACGCGCTGACGTTCCCCCTTGCGTACCTGAGCGTGATGCAGGCGTCCGACGTGTACGGGTGCCGGATCCCGGAGGATGCCGTTGTGCACGCTGCGCCTGCGCTTGCGTTTGTGCCGGTAGCGCTGCGCTGGGCGCTTTACTGAGCCTGCGTGTCCGAGAGCCGAGCGACGGCCCACATTGCGGCGGCGGCCGCCAGCGCGACCGAGAATTCGAGTGCGACATTGTCGGCGATGCCTGCGCTTTGGGCGATTGTTGGCAGGAGCAAGACGACGACCGAGTGCGTTGCTGCGAGCGCGGTCCACGCCGTCAGCATGACGCCTGCGGCGGGGGGCGTTCCCAGCACTGCTGCTGGCACGTCGCGGCCCAAGATGACGATGCTCGCGACGCCGACAAACGCGCCGATTGTGCGGCGCATTGCGAGTCCCATCGTGATCGGCAAGTGAAAGTGCAGCACCGCCATCAGCTGCACCTCGAGCGTGGCGCGGACCACCCTTGCCAGCACGTCGCCGTTCTCGATGCCGGAGCGCCGGAGCGCTGCGGCGGTTGCCAGCGCCGCGGCGCCCAGGGACGTCGCCAAGTAGACTGCAAACCACTGCGTGGATCCGCCGCCCAACGTTTGCTCAATCTCTGGGGGCACGTAGGCTGTGCCCGCCGTCGCCACCGCGAACACCGACGCCGACGCTGCGGTGATGGAGAGGTCGGATACCCCCCACGCGATGCCGACGGCCTGCGTGCTGTTGCTGGTTTCTGCGAACGTTGCAGAGTTTCGGACCCACACCACCAGGCACAGAATGATGGCGATGGAGAAGACTGCGCCCGGCGGGCCGTCGTCGGCGCGCCTGCTAAAGTAGAGGCTTTGAAACGCGCCCTGCTGAACGATCGCTGCGCCGGCCTCGGCTGGGTTGAAGGCGGCGTCTTCGGCGGCGCACACGCGGTGGCCATTTGCCAGCGTGAGGTGCAGCGTGCACTCTGCGTCCGACGTCGGCATGTGGGGGTCTGCCCGCGCGAGGACACCGCGGTTGCCGTCGTTGTCTACCGTCGCCGGGTACGCGCACCCGTTTGCTGGGGTGCACCTGGCGTGCACTGCCGACGGCGACGTGCACGTTGCTGGGGGTTGCTTGCCCGTGTACACGACGCCGTCGCACCACGCGATCCGTGCCCCTGCGAGTTGGGCGAACGCGAGCGTTTGGATCCCTGCTTCGGCCAACGCAAACGCGCCGCTCCATTGCTCGCGCGGGGACGTGATGGTGTTTCGGACGTGCGTGCTGTTCAGCGGCGTGCCCCACGCGAGCGTCGACGCGGCGTCCTGGCGGAACGAGAGGGCGAACGGCGGTGCTGGGGCTCCGCCGACCAAGACGTTTGCGGTGTAGTACGCAACGCCGCCGGCGCCGTCGTCGATCAAGGTGGCCGGGGCCTCTGCGTTGAGCTGCGCATTTGCGGCTGCTGCCAGCGCCAGCGTTGCTACGAACGCCTGCCGTCTCATGTGCGGGGGTGGTTCAGGGCGTCTGGCGCGCACCCCTTTATGTACGCTTCGTCTGTGGGGTACGCCGCGGCGCAGTACGCGCACCGCGTGGTTCGCTGCACCGCCGCGGGGTCTGCCGGCCCCACGGTCATTGGTGGGCACTGCCCCCACTGCAGCCTTGCGTGCGGCACCACCCGCCACCGGCGTGCTGGCCCTGGCGGCTGCGGCGGCACCCTGGTTGCGAACCGTGCCCACGCGCAGGGGCTTTTGGCGCACTGCTGCCACACGGCGGTGGGGATGCCCCCCCACGCTGCTGCTGTTTTCGGGGCGTACCCCGCGCCTACAACCTCGACGTCGATTGCCGCTACGACCTCGATCGCTGCTGCGGGGTCGCCCTGGATCGGCAGCGTTGTTCCTGGGAACGCTGGCCCCACCATGACGGTGGCAACCGCTGGGACGCCGTCCGGTTCGGCCGTCGTGACGCGCCAGACCTCTGCGCGGTCTGCTGGGGCGGTGCGCAGCCGCCACCGCTTGCTTCTGCCGCGCGGTTCGACGGACACGCCGCCGCTGGACGTTAGCAGCGGGGTTGTTGCGGGGGCCCGCCGGCAGTCTGCTGGCGCGTGGCGTGGGCCGCCCATGCACCCGGCGCCGCATGCCATGACGCCCGACCCCATCATTTTGCCCAAGATGGCCGCCGCCGAGACGTGCTGCCTCTTTGAGCAGCATGTATGCGAGCGAGCGCACCGAGCACACCGAAGAGCGCCGCACGCGACGCACACCTTTGCCGCGACCAAGTTTGTTGCCAACTGAGACATGTCCGGCGAGCACGCGCACCCCATTCCGCCTGCGGCCATGGTGTGGCTGCACGCTGTCGATGCCGACGGCGATGCTGCGCTCTTTGACCGGCTTTGCGCCGTGGTGCCGCGCCTTTTTTTTGATGCCGTTGCGGTCACCGAGCGGCTTGACCCTGAATGGTTGAGCGAGGCATGCGTGGTCGCTGGGCGTTTTTGCCGGGAAAGTGGTCCTTTGCCGGCCCTTCCTGCGTACGCCATCCGTGCCAAGTCGCCTGGTCCTGCCAACCTGTTGACCGCGCTCGCGGTGGCCGGGCGGCAGGTGGACGCGCGGGCTGCGTCGCTGTTCCTGTACCACCTTTCGACGCAACGGCTGTCGTCGACGTTGACCATCGTCCGCGGCGTGCCGACTGCTGCGCACAACGCGTACTCCCTGCTTGGCGGTGTGCTTCCCCGGTACGCGGCCGAGTGCACGTTTGCTGTGACTGGCGACCGGTTCATCCACTTGTGCCTTCGGATGCACCTTCCCTCGTGGTGCACCATGCTTTCGCCCGGCGGGTGCTACCGGGACCTTTCGTCGCTTGTGCCTGCGACCGTCAACGATCTGGTGCGCCCCTACGTGGACGCGCAGGTCAGCGACCTTATCCGAGCGCGGGATCCTGCGTCGGACGACATTGTTCTGTTTGTGGTGGCGTGCACGCTCATTGCCGAGGTCTGCGGCTCTGGTGCGCTCGGCGTGCGGTACAACCGCGACATCCTCTTTGCTGTTGCTGGCCATCCGGCGCCCTTTGTGCTGTGCGATTTCCCGGTCGCCGGCCTTGCTACGGACGCGTACGGCTTTGTGGACGGCACCCGGCTTGTGGTGTGCAACGGGCTTGGAGTTGGTGCGGCCATTTCCATGTGGGTCGCGGCGCTCGTGGCGCACGGCCGAGCGCCGCTGTTGATCGACTTTGTGTCTGGGCGGGCCGATGTGAGCAACCCCCTGCGAAAGTACGCCGTGTGATCACGCGCGTGCGCGGTGCCGCCGCACCGCGGCGGCGTACCCTACCGCGGACGCTGCTGTTGCGAGCCACCACCAGTTTGTGTTGTCGCGCCGCACCAGCGTGGCGGTCAGTATTCCCGCCAGCGCTGCGGTGGTTACTGTCCAGTGCGTTGCGGATGGCCAAACCAGCCCCCCCAGCGTTGTGCTCAAGATGGCAAACGCCAGCTCTTCGGTGCGTGTGCGGTCGGTCAGGTCGTCCTCTGTGGCGATTGCGTACGCTGCAACGCCCCCCGCGGCGAGGGCGACGACGATTGGTTCGGCCGACCACCGTGCAACGTTCAGTGCGTTTGGCACCGTTTCTACCAGTGCCGGGAGCACCGTCCGCCATTTGAGCGCGGCGTACGCTGCGGATCCAGCGAGCAAGAGTGCGGTCATTTTTTTTTTTTTTTTTTTTTTTTTTTTTGGGGGGGGGGTGTTTTTTTTTTTCTTTCCGGTTTTCCCCCCCCGGTTTTGTTTTCCCCAGCGTGGGGGGGGGGCCCCCGCTCGCCCCGTTTTTGGGCACCCAATCTGGC
>Ga0115001_10002228_pt1 | contig 14926 bp, 6 predicted proteins | sample ArcticOcean_MG_C_12_FD_89869 | JGI IMG/M metagenome (GOLD analysis project Ga0115001, IMG submission 89869) | Marine microbial communities from western Arctic Ocean - ArcticOcean_MG_CB8_130 | ecosystem: Environmental > Aquatic > Marine > Oceanic | place: Arctic Ocean: Canada Basin | collected... | reverse complement strand
TATTTAGGGTTTCGGGTTTCATAGTCATAGTATGTTATGATGATTATAATTTTAGAACGCGCGATTAATCTGTAGCAGATGAACGCGGGGGAGAAGATCTCTGCGTCTTCGATTGTTTTCGCGCGAGGAAAGCGCGGAAAGAGGCTTGAATGCGCACCGAAGCGCCGAAGCGCTCGATGGCGATAAGCTCGCGTTCCCTGCGTAAGCGAGTATCTAAAGTCAAGGAAGACATGCCGAGCTTTGCTAGTAAGAGCATATCGAGGAACTCCGAGAACGGCACGCCTTTGTTCTCGATGTGCACGTAGTTCGATTCGTTGAAGATTTTCGTGAGCCATTTTTTGTACGCGTTGATAGCGCGCGATTTCAACGCTTCGGTTTTGTATTTTTTATCAATCGATAGCTTTTTAGAGAGCGGTTCCGGGACGCTCTCTAAGAGAGCCCAAATCGAGTGAGCGCCAATGAAACCAGTGGCCTCGGTATCGAACTGGGACCAGCACTCTTGGAAGTCTTCCAAGTTCTTTGTCGATATTAACGAGTTCTCGCGCAAGACGCCAAAAGTGACATGGTCGAGAACAGCCGCTATGAATAAGTTCGTGAAAATATATCCTTGAGCGATTACGTAAGTGACGAAATATAAAGTTGCTCCACTTCCGAAACCACAATTATCGATGCCATCGCCGGCATGGTTTTTCGAGCAATATGGTTCGTCAATTTGTAAGTCGTACATGATCTGACGCCAACCTTCCCCAGTCAACGCTTGGAAGAGTAGTAAAAATGAGTTCACGAAACTCGAGAAATTTGCATCTTTGTTCAAGCTCTTGCCGTATTTTACGTTGAAGAAAACCTGCGTCCCAACGGCTGCATATAGGAACATCCAAATCAGCATTAATGCAATGACAGAGAGAATAGATGGTATTGCAAGAATCATCGTGCGCGATACCCGGCACAAAGCTTTCGCGTGGCGCATGATTCTGAATACGCGTAAAAATCGAAACGGTCTCCCAGTTTGCGCGCGAGCGCTAAAACGGTCGCCAGGTAGGAGCGTCGCCGCAGATCCGCAAGTTAAGAATAATTCAAAGCAGTTCCACGGATCTTTAAAAAAATTTAAAGGATTCGGGAATGATATAAATATACGCGCCATTGACTCTAACGTATATACGGAAACGAATACGGCGTCTCCAACGCTCCAAACGGCTTCCCACGCTTCGTTCGCGTCATATCGCGTCGTAGCCAGAAGTACGATATTCAGCGAAAGTAAAACTAAAATGAATTTCTGAAACATCTTGGAGTGTAGTATATCATAACATGTACGTCTGTATGAATTTATTGGAGGCTTCACTTCAATTTTTTTGGGTCGCATAGACATAGCTACTCCGTGCATATCTCTCCATAATTTTTGCCTTTCTGTGAGTAACTTCAATCCGCTAGAAATTCCAAACCTATCAATAAAAACACCAACAATCGTTCGGATCATCATGAATGACCCACACAAAATGAATATAATGAAGAACATGCACGCTGGCCAGTTTGCGTTTGAGCCACCGATATCCATCGCGTCGTGCATGATATCGATCCAATTGTCCAAAGAGGCGGTTTCGAACAAAGTTAATAAGGCCGATCCTACCCAATCAAAGTCGTATTTTGGCGCGTTCCAAAAAGTATCATCGCGCAATCCACACGCGTACTGATCCAGACCAAATGTTGCAATATCGGTATGCTGTGAAATATTTTGATTTCGGGTCAGTTCATCGCAGAAACCGAATTGGCCTCCAAATATTCGTACGCCCACAATTGCGAATGCTAAAAATATCGCAAAAGTCAATTTTATTACTGAACCAACAGATGGTAGTGTCTGCGCGATCGCAACGACAAGTCTTTGCATCTTATCGTTGCGAGAAAGTACACGGAGTGTACGTAAAGATATCAGCACGTTAATAGCACGCTGAAAATACCAGTTCCATATAGATGAAAGCACGATTGGACCGGCGACGATTATGACGTCCACGCTTAAAACGAACGTATCCAGAATGTTCCACATCGACGAAAAATATGCCGTTGGTGTAAACATCAATCCATTTGCGACAATTTTGATACAAAACTCTAATAAGAAGTATCCAGCAACGACAGTATTCGCAGAATCCAAGTAAAACTGGTTTGGATTCACTTCCGTCACAGGGTCCGCGCCGAGCACGGCAGCTATTGATATAACCACGAACAAATATGATATTCTTGAATACCATCGTCTTGAAAGCCACGTTTGAAAAATATGTCTCATTTTATTATCTGAAGCAATTATGCGAAGAGATTTGTTCGTAAAATACGTCAGCAAGGCGTGAAAATGTTCCTCTTCCTGGAAAATATCAAAATATTCGTCTTCGGCAGGGTCGGTCTCTTTTATCTTCTCGCTTCCTGACCTAGAGAGACTTTGAAGACGTAAATTCTCAGTTTCTCTTGGCTCTTCGTTCGGTGTATTTACGCGAGTATCAAACACAGAACGACGGCGTATCGCGTTGAGTCGCTTCATCGGTTGTCGATATTGCTGTTGATCTTTTGCCGAGGTTTGCGTCTGAAGCTTCGGAGCGCTCTTGACGCGCAAGGGAGTTTGTGGCGTTTTCGACGAGCTGCGCTCCGAGATTGCACTTTCCATGGCCAAAGATAACCTTAAAGCACGTCTTGCACGACTAGCTAGCCATGGCGAGATGTCATGTTCCTCATCGATGTTCCAGAACCTCACGCGTTTTATGAACACAAACCAAACCCTAATACGTTCCAATCGATCGACGAAAGCGCCTGATTGCATTCGTCTCTCTACCTCACGCTTTACGATTTCACGTCTCTGCATGTTCGTCTTTTCATGATCTCGAAGTTCTAAATTTTCGAGAATTACTGCGATGATGAGATTTAACACGACGTAATTTACGAGAACATAAAAGGTTATGAAATATGGCGTTGCGAGCCACGTCACGCGCCGATAGTGATAAAGCATACTAACCCAGCCATCGCCCGTTGATATCGTAAATATCGCCAATAATGCGTTTGGATACGTCTCAAAGTTTTCACGCGGTGATTCAGAAGAATTCGGTTCATTTTCAGAATCATATTTTTTCAGCACGTCCGTTGCGTATTTTGGAAAGAGTTGCATACCTAACACAGCGTACGACGCCAAGACGACTCCGTAAAAACAGAGTAAGCTTAACATCGTGCCGAGACTTTTGAAAACACGAGCAAGGGTGTCGTTACTACTGCCACTACTGATTGTTCTATTTTGCAAAATAGTATCATCGCCGTCTGTTAACTTGTTTGATTTCGTAATCTTCCCAGTCTTTTCATTATCCGTTTCAATGGATTTTGTTTCATCGAATAAACGCACGACGCGCAACGCCACTAGATTTGGACCACCGTGTTTTGCTCCAGCGGCCGTCGCAGAGAGCACCAAAAAATCCCAAATCAAGCTCAACTCTCCCGGTTTCAAAGACTTTTTCAAACTAAATATTCTCCCAAGAAGGCCTCTCGCCGCGAATAACCGTAAACCACACTCTACATAAAAAACGGCAACGAAATAATAATCTATGCCGTCCAAGAAACTCTTCGTCGTATCTGGTTGATAGCTCTTATATGCGCACATGGAACAAAGACTAAGGACGATCAAAATGCGAGATATTGAGTCAAACTTCGGATTCGAAATGATTTCAGCAACTCGATCGCGTTTATTTTGCGCGACGCCAGATTTTATTCTTCGAACCCTTCGTTTGCCGCCGTATTTTTCAACATCGGACACGAACGAAAGAAGTTCTTTGTTAAAATTGTTAATGGTAATTTTCTCATCTTTGACGTCTTCGTCTCCGGAGGATATGTATTCTTCGTCACTGTTCGTAAGTTGACTCAAACGACCTCGTTCTGACTTTGATCGCTCCAAAGCAATCTTGGCAATATCCACGATTGTTTCTTTCTTCTTCGCGCCTGGTTCGTTTTGTTTGTTGAAAAATCTCAAAGCGTTTTTCAATCGAGTGAACTTCGCAAAGCCTTTCTGAAATTCTTCCTCCTCCGTGCAGTCGCTCTTGTCACGACTATTTCTTTGTTTCAAAATAGCCACGTGCTCACGTCTTAAGCGTAAAAACACGCCACTCACTGCTGCAACGAATACGGAAACGATGAAATAAGTTCCGACGATGATGAGCGTGATGTAATACGCGGACGAGGCGCGAAACTCACTATTAACCGTCGCATACATAGTTTCCGGCCATTCTTCGAGCGTTATACACGTAAACATAGACGTCATTGCTGCAAAAAAATCATCAAATGATTGTTTCCCGAAACGCGGGTTACCGACAGCTTCAGAACAGAACATATTTTGAAACGTATTTGCGTTCTCGTTAAAAATGTTCGCGTACGAAAATCCTAAAGCGTTTTCGACGATGGATTCGTTCAAAACGGAACTTCCATAGAGTTGCTCGAACGCTATGATTTCTTCAGATGTTTCTCCTCTATACTGAGCATCGACGAAATATGCACCTGGACAGACGAACCCTTTCCCATCGATTCTATTCTTCACGTCGCCGCAGAAAAATTCAGTCGTTTGGTTATAAAGACCGAGTTTCGCTCGCTCCACAGAGTCTGCGATGACACATCTTCTTCGAAAACTTCCTCCAAATGTAGAAACGCCCATTAACGCGTAGAATATTAAACACACGCACGAGACACCAATAACATCTCTCAGTAATGGAATAGAAGCCGAAAGTGCTTCCATTATAACGATAACCGAAGACGCAAACGCGAACGATCTTAACGCCAAAGTCGCCCTGAACACGCGCAAGTGCCCTAACCGTAATCTCGGCAAAGCTGGGAATATATCAGGCGTAAAATCATAACACTCACTCATGATCGATATCCATGATATACATACAATGAAACAATCCAGTCTATTATACGCGTTTGAGTTAAGATACGCGTGTCTCGACCCGACGCATCCGATCGCGTACATCTTCAGCGTCATCTCGATCGTATAAAACTGTAATATCGCGAAATCCATGGCCCATAACGGATTCCTAATCAACTCTTTAAACCCTTTCGAATACTCTCCCTCGTTCTCGTTATTCGCTAATAAAACGGCTAACACGGCGAAATGTATCGAAACCACCGCGAACAAGCAGTACTCGAACCTTCTCGAAAATAAAACCTTAAAAACCCTCCTTTTCGTCCCGTCCTCGCTCGCGCACGTCTGCGTCGTCCCGAACTTCGATCTCAAAGGCCTCGGTTGCTCCGTTATTTCCTTCAACACGTTCAATACCGCTTTTCTGAACCTTTTTATCGCTCTTGGCGCCCGAGCGCGCTCGTCGTCTTCGCACTCTTTTTTGTCTCTTCGTTTGACCGAATTTATGTGACCACTATCACTTTCTTTTGTCGTGGACGATCTCTGGCAAAAAGGAAGACTTTGTTCTTCCAGGTGGTTTTGCGAAGTTTCAGCAGCAGTCGTGGCCATATCGAAGCGTTCAAATGATCTCTATCTCTGTCTGTGTCTGTATCTACGCATGCACAGATACCGGTTTAAATAAATCGACGCGAACGAAGTTAAATACGAACCGTACGTGTGCGAGGTTATTTGTGGACCGCTCTGTGTGCTAAAAAGAACAGAGTTGACCATATCAAGAAAACACACAAAAAAGGGAAAAAGTAGGGAAAACGCTATTATGTCATGTTTAGGGTTTCTTTAATAAAAATTCTTAGAGGAAGAAATCAAAATAAGATTGTTTAATTCATTCGTGCACGCGCACATACACAAAGAGAGAACAGAGAGAGAGAACAGAGAGAGAGCAGAGACGGTTCTTTATTTCCATCCGTAGGCTTTTTTTTATATAATCAGCGCGAGCGATTAAAAAAACGTACACGTTTTCATCGTCACAAAAGTTTTCCTGTACCTCTTAAGAACAAGAAGAAGAAGAATTCATACAGAGGAAGAGAGTTCGGAGGAAGAGGTTAAAGAGCAGAGTTTCGCCCCACTCTCGCGAGCTTTGAATCGGTTAATCAGTGCAGTCGAGAGAGACTACGAATGATCATGGACGGGGTCAAATGGGCGTCGACCGTGAGAGTGCCGAAGAAGATTCTTTTACAGATCATGCGAGCGGCACAGGGAAGAAACGGGCTAAGCAGTAGTACCAAAGCGCGCGATGAAGCTAAGGACGAGGCCAAGATTGAGTTCAGTGGAGATTTAGAGAGAATAGTCGCCAAAGTGAGCGTAGTCACGAGCCCTTGGAAGAAGCAGAAGAAGAAGAAAGAGAGCGATGATGCAGGAGAAGGAGAAGGAGGAGAAGACGGGGAGTTTAAGAAATCTGAGTTGAACGAACGAGTTATAGAAACAAATGATGATGATGATGATGATGATGATGATGAGAAGATTGTGACAGTAGCGAGCTTTGAATCGAGGAAGTGCGAAGTCGCTGGGGATTTATGCGAGATGATCGTTAGAAATAGTAATAAAGAAAACAACGACGACGATGGCGACGGTGATGATGGTACCGATGAAAGAATGGAACAGGCGAGGGTAATAGCGAGATTGGAGTGTAGGTTTCATCCAACGAGGGACGATTTCGCGAAAGAGCGCTTGGGGAAGAAATGTAAGACGAGGACGAGTCTATTAGTACGGAAGAAGAACGAGAAGTTTAATACGAAGATGCTTTCGAATTATGAGAGAATGCCTGAGGAGGATGCGCTTGTGACGACGACGACGACGACGATGAAGACTATGGTCGCGAAAGTAGTCAACGACGAACTTGCCACTAATGGCAATACTAACACGAACAGCGCAAACAACGCGATCGTACCTAGTATTGGTTCTGAAGAACTCGATCGTATGGCAAAGAAACGCATATCGTTAGTTCGCGCCACTATCCTTTTAGCAGAGTCGAAAAACAGTGAGACGTTTAAAGCTTCGACGAATGCAAAAACGCTCGCTACGGCGACCGTCAGTAGCGAGGTCGTTTGTAGAGAGTGCATAATTTCGTTATTGCACGAACGGCAATTATCAAAAGACGCTTTAAGAGAAGCAATCGTGAGAGGTTTTGAAAACGCGACTAAAATTAGCAATAGAACTCAAGAACGCGAACAGATTCTCGAAACGCCTTTGAGAGATACGTTTGAACGCGCTTTAAAAGAAGTTGCTACTTTTCGAGCACCTGGGAGATACGAAATGAAAAGAGACCGAGAAGAAGAAGGCAAAAGAGCGAACGCGAGCGCTTTGTTATGGATCGCTCAAGAACAAGATGTCGATGCTAACGTACCGATCGTCGTGGTTAACAGAAAACGTGTTCGTAGCGTTGCCGAAATAGAAAATGATGCAGAAGATTTAATGATGGAACTTGAACGCGAAGAAGAACTGAAAAGGGCTAAAAATGGTGCGCAAGATGTTCTCACTCCGCCTTTGCTTTTAGAGTCTCGAAACAAAGAAAAAGAAGAAGCCGTGAGGAAAGAAACGGAGAAGAACAAAATTAGTCAAGTCGTTTCTCCACTCTATGAACCAGAGGATCTCTTACATGATAAAGACCAAACAAGTACAAGTACAAGTACAAGTAGTAGTAGTAGCGATGATGACGACGACGACGACGACGACGACGATGACGATGAAATTAGTAGTAGTAGTGGTTTGAGTTCTTCTTCTGAAGGTTCGTCTGATTCTGATGATTCGTCGGATTCAGAATCAGAATCACGTTCATCCGAAGACGAAGAAGACGAGGATACCATCGACAACAACGATACCATAGACGACTACGACTACGGCGACGGCGACGACGATGACACCGAATGGATGAGTTTTGAATCAGAAGAAGGCAAACAAACGTTCGAAATATTCAAACAAATCGGCTCGGGCGAAATCAAAGTCTCGAAACTCCACGTCAAAGCCTGGAACTTGGCGTTTGAACAATATTGGTCCATTCGTAACCGCCTTGATAAGTATTGGCTCAAACTACAACACTTCGACGCAAAAAAGCACGAACTGTTACGAAAAAAGCGCCCCAAACGAGAACTCGCGCTCTTAAAACAATCCTTGAAACGGTTCAAGCTCGCCTGGTCGATCGACGCCAGGCGCGAACGAATGTTACGAATATCGCAAGAAATTAACGAATGTTTCGGTGGTAAAACGAGGGAGAAAGTTCAAGAGTTCTTATTCTCGAAGCGAGAGAGACTCGAAAAATCTTCCCTGTCTTCGAGGAAGAAGACGACGACGACGACGAAGAAGAAGAATTAAATTATTACTGTACAAATTGTATGCGTAGTTGTTTAACTGTTACACAAACTTAACACGATACGTCACACAAAAAACTCTACTGCTATAATATTAACATAATAAACGTAATAATAAACATACACGCATACAGGGTAAACGTAATAAATAAATAAACACCGGCGTGCGACTCAGAAGAAGAAGAACATAAACGAACGAATAGTATGCCCGTACCTATATCCGTCACTGGATTCGCGACAGAGGCCGGCACGCAACAGGTCCAATCCGAACAAATATCCACTAACGCCAAGGACTGGTTCACGAAGATGAAAGGCGCGACGACGGCTTCGAGTTCAGAAAAAGAAGAAGAAGAAATTCAGGCAGTCGAAAGACGCGAGGAAGAAGCAGCAAAAGAAGAGGTTTTTGGCGTAGAAGTGCGCGATTTAGATTTCTCGTACCCAGGCATAGACGGCACACCGTTAAAGGGCACGGAACCTTTAATAAAGAACATGCGGTTGAAACTCAGGAGTGGTACGTGTTGTTTGTTATTAGGCGCGAACGGGGCCGGGAAGACTACTTTGTTGAAAATAATGGGCGGGAAGCATATAGTACCGCGAGGGAAGGTCTTAGTGTTAGGCAGGGACGCGTTTTATGATACGAGTTTAGTGTCCAGCGGGGATTTGAGCTATATCGGCGGGAATTGGCAGAGAGACGTCGCGTTTGCTGGGTATAACATTCCGTTAGCTGGGGATTTTCCGGCGAGTAAGATGCTGGACGGTATTAAAGGCGTCGATCCGCTAAGGAAGAAGAGGATTATTGAAGCGTTGGACGTGGACGTAGAGTGGCGCATGCATCAAGTATCGGACGGGCAGAGGAGAAGAGTGCAGTTAGCGTGGGGGTTAATGCATGAGTTTAAGGTTTTGTTATTAGATGAAATCACTGTTGATTTAGACGTTCTTGGACGCGCGGAGTTAATGAAGTTCTTGAGACAAGAATGCGAGGAAAGGAAGTGTACGATTTTATACGCGACGCATATTTTTGACGGGTTGGAGAAATTCGCTACACACGTCGCTTTCGTCGCGGGCGGGAAACTTCAGTTTTGTAAAGAAATCGATGACATTCCTGCGTTGAAATCGAGAAAACCTGGAGCTCTTCTCAAAGAAGTCGAGATTTGGTTACGAGAAGATCAACGTTTAAATCCGAGGAAGAAAAAAGTCGCCAGTGAGAAATCGACGGAGCAGGCTAGGAATAATGGTTGGGTCGAGGGCAGATTAGGTAGTTCTTTAGCGAAAGGCGCCGAAGTAGATGGAGGCATTAAACATTCTTCGAACACTGTCATGCGCAACTAAACCATGTTAAGTTTAGTTTAGTATTATTTATGAGGTCATTCTAAAATCATTACATCTATCTACACTGTCAATCAATCTTACATTTCTGTAAAAAGCTTACGCGCGTATCTCAAGAGCGTGGGGAGCTCTAATACTTTATTAATATCGCACTCCTACTATTATTACAAAAATCCATCGACTTTGCGCTTTTGGGTCTTCTCCTTCTTTTTTGTTTTTTGTCTTTCTTGATCTTTTTCTTTTTTCTTATTCATTACGTTCTTCTTGTTTGTTTCTATTTTCTGCGATTCAGGAAAATCGTCGTCGTCAAAATCATCGCGAAACTTAATAGCGTTGATTGCCTCTCTATCATTTTCTTCGTCATCGTCGTTTATCATGATGCCCCATCCGTTTTCGCGCAAGTTCTGTAAACGATTCATGATATCGGCTGATTTGATCATATTATATCGTTCAAACTCAATAGAAGACGTCTTATCGACGGCGGCTTTTAAAACGTCTTCGTTTTCTCTCTCGCTCGCGCGTTGATCAAATTCACGCCAGAATTCTTCCTTAGCGTCTCTCTTTGATTGGAGATGTTCTGGGTAGTCCCTAATCATATCGTTTCCAACGACTGATACATAATTATACGACATCGTAGCAGTTTTTAATTTTTGTTTGCCGTATTTCCTGTTTTGTTCCTGGGCCTGTTTTGAACGTGGGACCGTTTTTCTAAGCGACGCGAGACTCCTGCCTTGCACTTTATGCACATCCCATAAATGCTCCGACATCAATTTTTCCTGCTTCACTGCTTCCTTGCATTTTAGCAATTTAAATACACACTCGTGTATTGGACATTGGCGTATTCTTCCATCAAAAATAACCTCCATTTCGCCCGTTTCTTTATTTTCCCTCTGAAGCGCTCCAGTGGGAAAGTCTGAAGCTTCATCGATAGTAATACGGGAGTAAGCATCATGATGCTTATCAAGATCTGCTGACTTTTTTATTTTTCCCACAAGTCTTACTTCTCTCAAATCCTGATCGTTTTTGATTTTCTTAGCCAAAATCAGTGCCTCGTTCGCCTTATATGCTATTTCAGAATTAATGAAGTGGTCGTAATCTTCATCTTTGTCTTCACCGACTTCCATATTTTCAAGCATTTCCTCCTCTCGCTTCCATGCAGCATCGATGGCGACGTATTTCGAAGATCCATTGTACAAATGCGGGAGCAAGTCGTGATCATCATCAAGCTGTCTGACAATATCAACCGGCTGTGGTTTATATTTACCCCTTGAATGCGTATCCGAACCTTGGTTAATCGATCGCCTGGCGTAGCCGAAAGATAGAGGCACTTCGTCACTATCTTCATCTTCGCTACTTTTATTCTCCTGAACTGACCCTAAATTCTGCACGTAAACATTTCCAGTCGCTTCTTCGGACCAAGCAAAGTATGGAAAATAATTCACTTTGCCGCGACTATTACTATTACGACTATGCTTATATTCTTTTCTTTCACCCGGGCAAAACTGAAACCCTCCCCAGGGCGCGTCTGCAAACTGCGGCACTAATCTCACCCCAGCAGATAAAGCGGATAACGAAAACGGATCTGTTCCAACGTCATTCGTTCCTTGTGTTTCGAAAGTCATCGCATCGCCAGTTTCGTTCGATACCGCGAGTATTGCTAAACTACTACTCTTTTTATTATTTTCGTTTTCTTTTTGTACAAACGCTCGTCTAAAATCGCTCGAAATTTCAACCCACGAAGGCGAAGAAGCCATGCCATGTTTCCACGAGAAAATAGGGTCTGTTAAACAAAGTTTACGAACGTCGTATAGTTTCACAGATTTATCAGTCGCGAGAGCGAAGCAAAACGTACCAGGATGGACGTTTGAGGCGCATCTGATTTTATCGTTGAAAATTATTTGCCCAACGTCCTCTTTTCGTATTCCGCGGCTTCCAATTAGTTCTGGTCGACGCTCGTCGACGATTTGAATAAGCGAGGCGTTGCAATATAGCAACGTACGCGGATGCATTGCTTCGTAACACCCATGCCACTGTCGCGTGATTCCTACACCACCAGCACTATCATCACCATCGTGTAAGTTCTCTTCAATAGAAACAGTTTTCGCGGTAGACCACCTCGACTCCGAAGGTCTATACGTCTTCACTTCGCCAAAATCGTTCGCTACTCGTAAGCATACATCTTCGAACTTTCCACACGCGCTAGTACTCGCGAAAGACATATCTGTTGGTATTCTATTATAATTATTGTTATTATTATTATTATTATTATTATTACTGTTCTCTACTTCAGTCGAAAACTCGCATCGAAATTTGTTCTTTTTCTTCGCGTCAGTTAACGATATCGAAACCGCACAAAAATCTCTCGAAGCGACGATCTTCCTATTATTATTATTATTATTATTATTACATTCCTCAAAGGCTTGGATATCAAATACGCGTTGATACAAACTCCTCGTCTCCACTAACCCCCTCTCCCTCATCATCTGCGACGACGACTCGTTCCCTTTCTCGTTCCCGCGCGCTAAACGCTCGTATTGCAAGCGCCCTTTCTCGTCCCTCGTCATCACGCTCGCGTCATCGAACACTCTCAAACAATTCACAACCCTTTGATACTTACACTCCCGCTTCAAGTTCACGTACTCCCTATGCGCTACCTCGATATCCTTCATCACGTTCCGCGGTATTCCGCTGCACACGTGCGTTTTGTAATTCTCCAGTTCCTCTCGCAACGCGACCGCGCGTTCGCGCCCGCTCGCCGAGTTCTTCAATCCCTCTCTTTCAAAGAATTCTCTTTGCTCTCGAACTATCGCTCGTTCGCGCGCTCGTAAGAGCTCTTCCGTGTTTTCCGCGTTGAATATCTTAAACGGTTCCTCGCAAGGTTCGACAGTTCTGTGCTTTCGCTCGATCGCTCGTTTCGGTCTAATCATGATCTCGAACGTCTCGTTCTCCTTCTTCTTCTTCTTCTTCGTGAACTTGTCATCGTCATCATTGTCGTTGTCATTATTATTAGTAGTATCTTCGTTCTTCTTCGTGAACTTATCATCATCATCATCTTGATAATTATTATTAGTATTACTATCTTCTTCTTCTTCTTCTTCTTCGTCGTCGTCGAACGATTCCAGTTCCCGGTCGAGGAAGGTGTAGAAGACGCCACCGCGTTGACCGAACGCGATCTCCCTGTTATCCCTATCTTCGATCATTCATGAACGTTCGTACATTTTGTGCGTCGCACGAGTTACGTCTTCCTCTTCCATCTTCTTTCGTTTTCGTTTTTAGATTTTTTAACGACCGTCGCGGTACGAAATGAACGCATGTGTTCTTTTTGAGATCCCCACTGATGTCGTACTCGTTTCCCCACGCGGCACACAAACTGCGAATTCGTGCTCCTGATGAACGAGAGAGATGACGTGCTTCCTTTTCGTGACCTCGTTCGTGATTATTACTATATTTTTCTGGAATCGATTCCGCGTTCGATCATAAACAGTGTTCTTAATCTCTCTCTTAATCTCTGTTTTTGAGATCCCTATAGATACTACTATGCTCGTTTTCCCCTAAATTCGTGCTTGGAATGAAATATGTTCGTATATCTAATATCTTCCATATACTTCATTGATTTTGATTTTCTGGAATCGATTCCTCGTTCGATCAAAAACAGTGAATACGATCTCTCTCAATCTCTCTCTTAATCTCTTAATCTCTGTTTTTGAGATCCCTGCTAATACTACTACTACTATGCTCGTTTTCCCCTAATTTCGTGCTTGGAATGAAATATGTTCGTATCTAATATCTTCCATATACTTCATTGATTTTGATTTTCTGGAATCGATTCCTCGTTCGATCAAAAACGGCGAAGATCTCTCTCTCTCTGTAAGTCTGTGTCTGTGTGTGTAAGAGAGAGAGAGAGAAACAATGGGCGATAGAACGACATCGACGCGTCGTGACGACGAAGAAAACGAACGAACTGAGCGGCCAAGGATAGTGTGTTTCCATGGGTTCTCGCAGACCGCGGACGTGTTCAGGGCGAGAACTGGGTCGTTGCGATCGAAAAAGTTGAAGAAGAAGTTCGATTTCGTGTTCTTGAACGCACCGCACGTAGTCAACGGTGTTTTCGATGACGACGTTCGTGACGATGCCGAGGATAGGAACGGTACATCAGTAGGTGATGAGGCCAGGAGTTGGTGGCTTTCGGGGGAAAACGTGAAGACAGGGATCGAGAGAGCGAAAGATGAGAACTGGGTGAGACCGGCGAAATCGGAACAGATCGTTCGTTTGGAGGAAACGATCGATTTAGTGAAACGCGAGATATCGAAGACGAACGAGAACGGCCGCAGAAATAAGATCGTCGCTTTAATTGGATTTTCGCAAGGCGCTACGTTGCTCGTCTTATTGAAACGGTTCGCGCCGGAGTTGTTCGAAGACGTCGAGCGAGTGATTACAATCGCAGGTTTCGACCCTTTAGATTTATCTATGATGCCACGCGCGGACCAATTAGACGTGATCGCGTGTAAATCCTTACACGTACACGGAGAATGCGATAGTCTAGTTTCTCGCACACGCGCCGAAAAGTTACGAGATATGTTTTACGCGAAACATTGCGCGGAGTTCTTTGAACACGCAGGAGGCCACGGCGTCCCGTCCTCGAAACCGTTCCGGGAAACTTTCGAACGGTTTCTTCTCGAAATAATAAACGCGTAGCCATAAATCGTATTTAGTTCATCAGTGTTTTAGTTCATCGTAGAACTATGACAGAACGCCTTAAAACCTCATTCTAAAACAGACAACCTCGTCTTTAAGTACACATGTTTACCCTTCGCGCTTACTCAACGCACTCATGCTCGACCTCTTCTCACGCACGATTGACTAAAGCGATGCGCAAGACGACTACGAAAACGATCATCGTTTCATTGAACAATCGCTCGCTAGTAAACACTAAACGAGTTTCCTCGATCTGCTCAACAATGAGAGCGAAATCGAGCGAAGACAACGAAGATATCCAAACCAAGGCTCGAGTGATCGAAGCCGAGTTCACTGACGAAGAACTTGCGAAAGAACAATCATCGCAGGCGCAGAAGAATAGCAGCAGCGGCAGCAGCAGTAGCAGTAGTAGCAGTGAGACGATAGGGACAGAAACCGCCGGTGATTTTATTCGTAAGCAGAAAGAGTTAAAAGCAGATGAAGGGAATAACATTTTCCAAGGCGCTTCGGAGGAGATCGGGTTAATCGAATGGCCTTCGACCGGGAAAGCGTTGAAGACGACGTTGATAGTGATCGCTGGGATCGTCGTGTCCGCGGTGTTTTTGTTAGTCGTGAATGAGTTCTTGAGTCGAGTATCGACGGAGGTTTTCAAGTGATGTGTGTGCGTATA
>Ga0115001_10002224_pt1 | contig 14951 bp, 13 predicted proteins | sample ArcticOcean_MG_C_12_FD_89869 | JGI IMG/M metagenome (GOLD analysis project Ga0115001, IMG submission 89869) | Marine microbial communities from western Arctic Ocean - ArcticOcean_MG_CB8_130 | ecosystem: Environmental > Aquatic > Marine > Oceanic | place: Arctic Ocean: Canada Basin | collected... | reverse complement strand
TAAAGGGTCTAATTCATCTTCAAAAGGACCAACTAATAGTAGTTTTATATTTTCTTCAACTAAACTTATTTTATCAAAAGCTTCAACTAACTCATTAATTCCTTTATCAGAGACAATACGACCAACAAAAATAAAAACGAAATCAGTCTTCTTTATTCCTAAATTAGTTTTTAGAACTGCATTTTTTTCAATTGAAAATAACTCTGGATTAAAATAGGAGGTATCAATGCCATTAGAGCTTCCATTTCCAATTACCTTAAGTTTGTTTTCTGAAGTAAATCTATGTTTTAAAATAATCTTTTTTAAACCATATGAGTTAGGGTAAACTTTAGTTGAACATTTATATGTTAATTTTTCAACAAAATTTAAAACAAAACGTTTTACCCCTCTTGTTTCCATTAAAGGAAGTCCTGCAACAGTATGCAATCTAATTGGAACACCTGCCAAATAAGAAGCTAACATACCTACAATACCAGCCTTAGGTGTATGAGTGTGTACTATATAAGGTTTTTCTTTTTTTAAATATCTAAAGAGTTTTATTACTGCTTTTAAATCTTGAATTGGAGTTATTTTTCTTGTTAGTGGAAGAATAATATGTCTACACTCTTCATTATTTATAACATCTTTTATTTCTTCTCCATCTGCGCTTATCATGGTAACCTCAAATCCGTTTTTACTCATAAAACGCATTTGTCCTTTTATTAAATATTTTAAGGAGATTGGTACTGTGGTAATGCGGATAAGTTTTTTATTCATTAGTTGGAATATGATTTTTTGTACCATTTTTGAAAGCAAAAATAGGTCCAAACTTTAAAGGTATTATCTTCAAATCCATTTATATGATTATGAACCAATTTTGATATATATTCATACTTAAATAAGTTTTGTTCTTCGACAAAACTCTGATTTACATATCCAATTAATTCTTCTTTCAAAGAGGCTCTAAGCCAATCACCTACGGGTACACCAAATCCTTTTTTAGACTTTTCTAAAAAATTATTTGGAAATTCTGCTTTAAATGCTTCTTTTAAAATATATTTTTTAGAGCCTTTATGAATTAAATAATTATCTGGTAAAGAGTTTGTAAAGTTCCATATCTTTTTATTTAAAAATGGGGCTCTACATTCTAAAGATGTGAGCATGCTTGTTCTATCAACCTTCACTAACATATCTCCTTCTAAACTAATGTGTTTATCAATCATTCTTAAATCAGAGAGTGATTCAGATTTATCTAAATTTAAATCTTTTTTATAATATTCAAAAATATCACTTGATTCTTTTTTTAGTAATTGATTGATTTCATATTCTTTAAAGCCTAAAGAAATTATATTCCAATAGAAATTATTATGATAATCTATAGAATCTATAGCTTTTTTAACTTTAAATCGAATACCTCTATTATCATCTTTTGTCTTCAGTAAAGGAGATATTCCTTTTTTCAGCAACTGATGTCCTTTTTCAGGAAAAAACTTCGTAAAATTCTTATTAATATTATTGATGTAATACTTATTATATCCTCCAAAAACTTCATCTCCTCCGTCGCCTGTTAATGCAACTTTTACATGTTCGCTAGTTTTTTTTGATACTAAAAAAGTTGGTAATGCAGATGCATCTGCAAAAGGTTCATCAAAGTTTTCTAATATATCATCTAAATTAGAAAATAAACTTTTTTCATTTATTATAAATTCATGATGATTGCTATTAATAAGTTTCGCTACCACCCGTGATTTATCTGTTTCATCAAAGGATTTTTTTTCAAAACCAATAGAGAAAGTATTTATTTTACTCTCTGTATTTTTAGCTAAACAATAACTAACAATAGAAGAATCTACTCCTCCAGAAAGAAAAGTTCCAATAGGTACATCTGAGATAGATCTACTATGCACACTCTCCTCAATCAATTCTTTTGTTTTCTTTTTAGCTTCTTTAAAAGTGCCATCAAATTTTAAGTTTTCGCTTTCTGTTTTTTGCTGTATTTGATGTATAGATAGTTTTTTTTCTTCAATAGCGTATTCTATATAGTTATTTGGTTCTAATTTAAAGACTCCTTCATAAATTGTATATGGTGCTGGTATATATGTCAATGAGAAAAACAACTCGAGTCCTTTTTTTGATATTTCTGGATAGAAATTTAACTGAGATTTAACTGATTTCAATTCTGAGCCCCAAATAAAATTTTCATTAGCATTCGAGTAGTACATGGGTTTTTCTCCAAAAAAATCTCTGGTTATAAATAATTTATTTACTCTTTTATCATAGATTGAAAAAGCAAACATCCCATCTAATTGAGAAAAGGAATCTACTCCAAATTCTAAATACATTTTTAGAATAACTTCTGTATCACTATTTGTTTTGAATGTAATATTCTTAGCTTCTAATTTTAATTTTAATATTTTATAATTATAAATTTCTCCATTAAAAACAATAACTACTTTCTCATCATCAGAATTCATTGGTTGATTTCCATTAGATAAATCTATAATAGACAAGCGTCTCATTCCTAATGCAACTGAATACTTATCGTTAGTTTCAACAAAAACCCCTTCATCATCCGGTCCTCTATGAATAATTAAATTATTCATAGCGTTAATATTTTCTAATAATGATTTCTCCTTATAAATTAAACTTCCGTTTATACCACACATATATCTTAATTACTTCTTATAATAATAATAATAATAATATCTTGAAAATAACTATCTTTTTATTTCCTTTAAAAGTTTATCAGCTAAACTATTCATTGTTATTGATTGAAAATCATATTTGTTTTTTAAAACTGAATAATATTTTAAAATTTCATTTAAAAACAAAAGATTTTCCTTTTGGTTAATCCCAAAATTATGTGGGTGCCACCACAAGTGAAAAACCTTATTTTTTTTTGCTGCTTGAGTCATTGCATTCTTAATTCTTCTCAATCTTAACGAATCCAAAAACTTCAACTTTTTATTATATGGTCTTAAAAACGTACTAGAAGATATATTTAAAGGAACTGTTTGCTTTATTTTTTTATAATCATAAATATTATCGCCAGTAATATTTATATATGAATCAGCAAGTCTGAGAAACCTTTTAAATAATGATTGTTGATCTCCTTTAGACGCTTTATATATCCATGAGCTTTCATTTCCCCTGTATGATAAGATTCCGTGCTTTTTGCAAACCTGTAAATATTCTGAATTAAATTGATTTCTTGGAAAAATGATACTTTTAAGTTCAACACCTCTTTTCTTTGCTATATTTATTGCGTGTATTATATCATCCTCAAAATCGTCACCATCTTGTCCATCTTCTAAGCAATAATAATGAGAAAAAGTATGTGTTGAAATTTCGTGATTTCCTTTTTTGATAAGTTCTATTAAACTAATTCCATAATGATAAGGGTCTTCTATTTCATTTTCCCCTATTAAATTTATATCAGAATATGGAGATAGTTTGGAATCTTTATAATTTGGTTTGTTTTCAGGAATCATACTTAGCAACTCCTGACGTGATTCAAAAAACAAAAACCCAACAGTTGAAAATGTAGCATTAATTTGAAATTCATTAAAAATATCTAACATTTTTGGCAACACTTCTCTAACACCAATTATTGAATTTCCATACTCTTCTTTTGTGGTAACATCTCTAACTCCCCACATTAATTCTAAATCTAATGAAACTACAAAACTTCCCTTATCCATATTTCTTTTAAATTTGATTATTTCTTATTTCTTTTTGAAAGGATAAACACCAAAGTATAAAAATTAAAAAACCAGGTATAAACATATTTTTCATTCTTAAAATAATTCCCAAATTACTTAGTGATAAAGAAAACATAATAGTTCCGAAAATTAAAAAGTAAAACATAACCTTAATTACAAATGGAGCTTTTATAATCGATTTAAAAATATTCTTGTTAAAAATTTTAATTGTCAGAATAAGTAATAATAAATTTTCAAAAGAAGAAACTATTGAGAATAAGCCATTATAATCAAAAAACAATGGTCTAAATAGAAAACTAAAAACTTTCAAAGGAAAGGGATATGATGATATGTCAATACTAGAACCTACGGTTGCTCCACGTAAATTACCTGATTGACTTTCAGCTCTATATAGTACATCATCAATACTAGTAATTTTCTCCAAATTAACATATTGTAAAACTTGAGGTAACACCAGTATGGTAATGGTAATGAATATAACTGAAAAAAATATTTTTTGGAATTTATTAATTTTATTTGTTGATAAAAACACTAAACTAGTCGAAAAAAGCAATAAAAATGCTACATGTGGTCTCGTCATAAACATTAAAAATAAAGATAAGATTATTAAATGTATACGTTTATTTACTTTAAGTAGTGAAAAACTAAATAAGGCTATTGTAAAAAACATGATAGTATCTTTACCAGTACCAACTGTCCAAAAATGAAGATTTGGAAGAAATAAAACTAGTGGGAAAAGATTAAATTTAATAAATTTTGAGTTATACGGCACTAAATCGATTATTATTCTATAAAAATAATAAAAACCTAAAAAACTTAAAAAACTATAAAAAATTGTACCTGTAAATATTGATAAATTTATAATTTTAGCAGGAAAATAATTAAGTACGTACATGAATTTAGTACCAGGTCCTTGAGAAATAAAATAAAATAAATCATATTCTGTTGCCTCTTTTGCTACTCTCCAATATCCATTAGAATCCGCGGAATTTGTTCTAGAATAGAAATAATATAGTATAGAAAAAAACAAATGATAAACCCATATTCTTTTTAGAACAAGCTGGTCATACTTGGTTAAATATCTTTTATTAGAGTCTATAAAAATGAACCCCATTAAAACTATTATTATTGAAAAAATAAAATCTAACACATTTTTTATTTTATATTTTGATAAACATCAAAATGATTTTTAACGGCTTGATCTATTTCAAATTGCTGAAGATGTGCCTGCTGTTTTTCTTTGATCTCTTTTACTAAATTAGTGTTTCCTTCAAACTTTAAAATTATTTCAGCTAATTTAATATGATTTCCTACATCAAAAAGACATTCTTCATCTCTTATAACCTCATTTAAGCCATCAACATTTGTCCCTAATGCAATTATATCACTTGCTATATATTCTAGAGCAGCAATTCCAAATCCTTCCCAATGGGAAGACAAAATACCATAATCACAAACTTTAAGTATACCTATTACATCTTTTCTTGATCCCATGAAATGAACTCGAGATGAAAGATCAAGTTCTAATACCATTTCCTTTAATTCATTTAATCTTTCACCAATACCAATCAAAACTAATTCATAGTTATTAGGTAATAGTTTAAGGGTTTTTAAGATTGTATCCTGATCTTTCTGAACATTAAACCTGCCTACCATAACTAATAAAGTAGAATCACTAGAAAAGCCTAAGTCTTTCTTTTTGTTTGGAAGAATTGATTTAATATCACCTGAGTCTACAAAATTATTGATAACTGATGAATTTACTTTATTACCTATCCATTCCTTTAAACTAACTTCTGTAGCTTGACTAATACAAATTATATGATCATAGTTGCCATAAATAAATTTTTCTAAACCTCTAAATAAAAATTGCCTTCTTCTGTTAGTAGTATTATGTTCTGTATAAATGAATTTTTTTTTTCTAAAAAAAGGAGCTAACACACCTAAAATATAAAAAGGGGGAAAAAGATGAACGTGAATAAGATCATGTTTTTTAATTAATGAAATTAAATGTCTTATTTTGGATATTGAAAAATAAGACTGACCTTTATGAGGATAAAAACCTATCCTCTTATCAAGTTTTTCATCAAACACATCATATTCCATGTAAAAAGTAAAAATAGAAACTTGATTACTCTTAACTTGTTTATTTGCAAGATTAGTTACTAAATTTTCAGCTCCAGCTGGATACAAAGAATTAATTACATGTAAAATTTTCATTCTAAATTTTTTTAAAACACTAACCTTTTGAAGTTTTCTACGTTATTGTAATATGTATAATTTTCAATTGATTTTAAAGCGTTTTTTGATTTTAATAAAGCTTCATCTTTGTTTTTCAATATGTTTAAAAGTTGTTTACTCAACTCTTGAACTGAATATTGCTTTGCTAGATATGCATTTTCATCATTAAGATACTGCTGAAAAATCACATTATCCCATGCTAACATAATTCTGGATGCAGCCATTTGTTCTAACATCGCATTTGAAGTTCCACCTCCTCCACCTGTTTCTGAAGCAAATGTTAGAGCAACACAAACATCTATGGATTTTAAAAAAATTGGTAATTTTTGGTTAGGTATTACTCCATGATTGACTACTATATTTTCTTTAGCTAACTCTTTCACTTCCTCTTCATACCCTCGTTCGTTGCCTACAATATGAAAAATGAAGCTAAAATGGTTCTCTCCTTTCTTTACTTTTCTTGCTAGCTCTAAATAAGATTCAATTCCCTTACTTTGGACTAGTCTCCCAATATATGCAACATGAACTGGTTTAGATAAAGTAGGTGAGGGCAACTTCCATTTTTTATAATCTATTCCATTTTTAATAACACTAATTTCTAATCCGTATTTTTCATAAAAACTCTTAATATCATCTCCATTGCTAATAATTATATCTGCTTTTCTTAAAAAATAAATCTCGATAGAAAGGATTGTTTTTCTTAAAAATTCAGGAATCGCATAAGCTTTTTCATGCATAAATATACTTCTCAACCAAACCACTTTTTTGGTATTGTTAAAACGCCTAATAAACAACATCATCAACAATTCAAAAACCCCCATTGCTAGGGTTATTGATACATCATTATCTCCTTTATGTTTTTTAAGTTGATTAAACATAGCAAGAGCCATTGGATATTTAGATTGCTTTCCTTTAAAAACAACTGGAAACAATCTCTTTTCAATCTCTTTTTTTTTACCTAAAAAAGAAGCTGATGAAATATTATTATTATGTTCATCGTTAGTATAGCCAAACAAGTTAATTCTTTGTATACTTTTATCTTCTAATAATTCAGGTAAAAAATTATATAACCAGGTTTCTCTTCCACCTGCATTTCTGTCAAAATTGGATAGCATTATTATATCTATAGCTTCCTTATTCATATCTCATTGACCATCCCTTTTGATCCTTTTTTAGAAATCACTTTAGCAGGAACACCCCCTATAGTAATATTATTATCTTCAAAACTCTTATTTACTACTGCATTTGCTCCAATAACACAATTATCACCAATATTTATTGGTCCAAATAATTTAGCTCCAGGACCAATGTATACATTATCTCCTATTGTTGGGGCATATCTTTTTGTATCTCCCTCTTTTTTAAATCCTGCTGAACCTCCAATATTTACTCCTGCGTGTATTCGACAATTCTTTCCAATTCTAGCATCTGTGTTTACAATGAGTAAACCATAATGCACAATACCCAATCCGCAATCAAATACATTTAAAGGAATACTAAATCCTAGCCTAACTCCTAATCTTTTGTACCAAAAAAGAGGCATAATTCTTATTACAAAAGGTGTCTTTTTGTTAAACAAATATTCATTAAACCTTAATAAAATTGTAAATCTAAACACTGGACAAAAGATGAATTCTTTAAAAAAGTTGCTTTTACTTGTAGCTAACATATCTTTTTTAATAAAGAGCTTTAAATCCTTTAATGTTTTTATTCTACTTTGCATTATTATAGTCTTTTAAATATTTTGCAGGAACTCCACCAATTATGGTATTCTCTTTTTCTACATCTTTTTTAACAACTGCACCTGCTGCAATAATGGTTCCGTCTGCAATTGTTACACCTCCTAAAATTGTAACATTAGCTCCTATCCAAACATTATTGCCAATAATAACTGGCTTTTTTATTATAGGTTGATACTTTATTGGTTTACCTGGTTCAGAGAAACTATGTTCTGTTGTTATTATTGAGGTATTATGACCTATTGCAACATAATTACCAATTGTAAGTCCTCCATAACAAGACAAAAAACATCCATGATTTATAGATACATCATTGCCCAATTTCAGTTTATTAAATGAATGTATTGTCACTTGGGATCTAACAATTAGATTTTTGACTTTAATATTCAATAAAACATTTAAGATTTTGATTCTTACTTTATCAAAAAAAGGCAAATCAATACTTTTAACAAGTTGATATAGTAAATAAAAATATTTTTCTTTTAGTGTCATTTTTATTTAACTAATTGTTTTTGTTATACCAATCAAATGTTTGTTTTAAACCTTTGTCAAAATCTAAATATTCAAACTTGAATCCTAGGTTTTTAATTTTTTCGTGACTAACCTCAAAATCTTTGATATCTCCTGGCTTCCAACCTTCATAAATAACATCTGCTGATGATCCTGCAAGATTTACTATTTTTTCTGCTATTTCATTTATGGTTACTTTTAGTCCCGAGGCACAATTATATGCTTCGCCTTTGCCTCCTTTTAGTGCTACTAATTTATTGATATTTACAACATCATTAACATGCGTAAATGAACGTATTTGTGTCCCATCTCCGTAAATAGTAATGTCTTTATTGTCAATTGCTTTTTCACAAAAAATACCTATTACACCGCCAAAAGCTCCAGCGTCTTGTTTTGGACCATACACATGAAAATACCTTAAAATAGAAGTATCCATATCGTACAAGTGCGCAAAAGCTCTAACGTATTTTTCTCCTGCTAATTTACTAATTCCGTAATATGATGTTGGATTTACTGGATGTTTCTCATCTGTCGGGTAATATTGGGCTATACCATATACTGACCCTGTAGATACATGAATGAATTTTTTAACCTTATGATCTCTCGCTAATTCTAAAAGATTAAAAGTACCTGCTGCATTTACTTCAAGGTCTCTTAAAGGATCTTTTAAACAAATTGTCATTTTAGAACACGCTTGATTAAATACAACATCTACACCCTTAAAATGCTTAGATAATTCAAATTTCTTAGTAATATCACAATCAATTACTTGCAATTTATTACCATATTTTTCTTGTAAATCTTTTAAGTTTATTTCTTTTCCTGCACTATAGTCATCTATACTTACTACTTCCATCCCGTCTTTCAATAAAGATTCTACTAAATTACTTCCTACAAATCCAGCACCTCCAGTAACGAGTGCTTTTTTAAATTTACCTTTTAATGAATATTTATTCTTTCCCATAAATTTGTTATTATTTTATATTATTTATAATTCCTCGTGATGTAAATCTATATGACATAACTATATATCCTGTATAAAAAACACAAAATACGATAGTTAATATTTGCACCATTGTTTTTGCGTTGTAATCTTTTCCTATAAAAAATGAAAATAGTATAGCCAAAAATAATAAAAGTTGTGCTATTGTGTTATATGTTTGTTTCTCTACTACATATAACATGTAACTAAGAGGAAAACTAACAAATCTTAAAAAAAAGACTGGTGTCATTATTTGAACAAATTCGCCTGCAGGTTTCCATTTTTCTCCAAAAACGAAAGTAAAAACATCAATTGAAAAGAAGTAAATTAAAAATGTAGGTAGTAAAGATAATAAAACTAACCTTTTAAATGTCTTTAAATACAAACCTCTCGTATCTCCTTTTTTTAGATGCACTCCTATTATCTCCATTTTAAACACATCCTGAATTGCACCAGCGATTAAGGTTATCGGTAAAGTAAATATTTTTTGCGTTAAGAAATAGTATCCTGAAGTTATTGCTCCAAAAAATACATTGAAAAATATATTTATTACTTGATTTGCTGATATATTAAAAAACGATGCTATAACATCGTATTTTGGAAAGTTAATATACCGTTTCGCTAATGCTTTTATTTGTTCTTTTTTAATTTCAATTTTATTTATATCTCTTTTAAAAAACACGTATACCATATATAGAGAAGATAGGAATTGTCCAATAAGGTTACCAAAGACCAAACCTCCAACTCCTCCATTTTTTACGACTCCAACTCCTAAATTGACTGCACTAGTATTTAACGTTTGGATAACTCTACTTTTTGAAAGAACTGTATATTTCTTTTGCCTATTGTGCCAATAATTAAATGATTGATAAATACCAGAAAAAAAAATTGTTATAGGCACAAAATAAAGCCAGTCACCAATGCTATTATTCTGTAATAAACGGGATATATTTTCATTGAAAAATAAAATTATTAGTAAGGTAAAAATACTAACTATAATTGTCAGTATACAAGAGAGCCATAAAATTTGAATTGCATCCTCATCTTTAACAGGTAATGTAATTGCTAACTCATAGCGCCCTGTTGCTAAAATAGAAATAATTGAAGTAATACTTAAATACAGTGCTAAAACTCCAAAATCTTCAGGGCTGTATATCCTTGTCAATATAGGACTTATAGCTATAGGAATTGCTTGTGCAATTGCTGTACCCGTTATTAAAGTTATAACATTTTTAGAAAAATCTGATTTGACTATGTTAAATTTCACTTAATTATTAATTAAAAAATGGTTATTAATTCTTTTGTAATAATCCATCTTATTGATAGAGATTCATAAATTAATTGTCATTGTATTTTTACTCTAAATCATGAAACCCGTATTTATTTTTTTGGAAAATATTTTTAGTCTCATTCCCATTTGAGAATAAGTCTCCAATTTTAATTTTCATCTTAGTCTCATATTCATGCACTAGTAATAGTCCTCCAAATAATTTAATTAAAAACTTGCCATTATTAAAAAGAATAACTACTTCACCTGGTAAAACGTTATCAAACCCAAACTCCTGAAAATCAAAAATGCTTGCACGATATATAATAACTTTATTATTACCTATAAATGAATAAGCTCCATTAAATGGTTTAGTAACTGCTCGTATAAAATGCTCAATATTTACAATATCATCATTCCAATCTATTAGACTATCAGATTCTTTTCTTTTTGGATAATAAGTAGGTATAAGAGAAGGCTGATCCATTAACTTAAAGTTTCCACTTAACAATCCATTAATATTTTTCTCAATTAGATGCATCATTGCCAATGTATTTTTAAAATGCATTGTCTCTGCTGTATCATGATCCGTTATTTGAAATTTATAAGTATCTAATACGTCTCCATCGTCTGCACCACTTTTGTACTTAAATAAATTAGTGTAAAAAACTTTTCTTTTTTCAATCATAGACCAATTCATTGGAGACCTACCTCTACCTATCGGAAGATTCATTGCACTTCCATGCGTTCCGAAAATACCGATAGTAAAAAGATCTAATATCTTTTCTGGAATTAATCTTTGCCATCCAACAACAAATCCTAATTGAAATTTATTTTGCTTAAAAAATAGATGATCTTTTTCAGATTTTAAAGAATACTTATTGCTAACATATACTTCAATATTGTTTTCTATACAATAATTTTCAATTGATAGATAATCAGCTACTTTTTGAGACTTTCCTTTTTCAGCATCTATAGTAACAAGATAAACTTTGTAATTTAATCGTAATAAGGATTCTAATATGAATTTTGATGTTGATTTACAACCAAACAAAACAATTGTATCTTTTAATTTCATGCTTAATAAAGTAAAATTTTTAATTAAATAAGTAAAAAAGGTTTCTGGCTCTTTCTTTTAGCAAAATCCATACTTAACACATTTTTATTATTCCCAATCAATATTCTTTCTTTTTCTTTTTATTCTTAAATTATGATAAAATTGTTTTTTTCCTTCTGCTTGATTATCCATAAATTTAACAATTTTCATTTTCGGTGAATCTATTTCTCTTGTCCACCAAACTGGATGAGTTAATATTTGTAATTTTTTATTCTCATTCTCTTTAACGAAATCAATCATTCTATTAAACCTCCAATGCCCATTAGAATCTGAACAATAGCCTAAGTTTTCTTTAAAGAATTGAGAGTAAGTATTAATTAAGCCTCCATATGTATGATTCTCACAACTCATAGTGAAATCAGTAGTATTATGGAATGAAAAAACTTCAACTTTTACATCAAAATAGCCTTCCAAAATTGTTTTCTCAAAATTAATTTTATTATCTAAGTCCTTTTGATTAGATATATCATAAAACTGAGCATCAAAATGGAGTCCAATTTTATGCCCTAACTTTATAATTTTTTTTATTTTTTGAATATTTTCATACTCTAACAAGTTATAGTACTTACTACATAACATTAAAAAATAAGTAGAACTAACACCTAAATCAGCCTCAATTTCTGCTATATTAAGTGCGTTATCAATACTAAAATCAACATCGTGCCTATTAATAACAAAATTTGTATTCATATTATAATTAGTATAGTTACTGAATACATGATTTTCTTTTAATCTATTTAAAATTTTTTCATAATGACTTAGTGTAAAGTCTGAAAATAAATATTTCTCTGAATTTTTCATTAATTTTAATTTGATATATTGATAACGATTATACTATTTATAATGCTTATTTTTTTATATTGAAAGGATGTTTAGCCAATGGTTTTTTCACAAAAGGATGATAATCTCCTTGAGCTCCTATAGGTGTTGCATGACGTATAGCGTAAACAATTTCTATAGCTTGCCGTGGAGCTTCTAAACCATACCCATTGCCAGCTATTATTTCTTGATATGATGTAGTGTGTAAATCTGTAAAGCCACCACTAAATTCTAATTCTTCTCCTTCAATAGTAATAGAACGATAAGTAGTTTGTCCTTTTGCTTTAATTTCATCGGGAAGTGTGTCTGCATTTATAGACAAAAACCAACGTACTCTTGCTTTTTCAAATTCTAAATACCCAGCAGCACGATCATGCGTATTTACATGAACTACGTTTTGTTTTAAATCTCCAAAAATCCAAGAAAGCATATCAAAAAAATGAACTCCAATATTGGTTGCAATACCTCCAGATTTTGAAACATCTCCTTTCCATGAAGTATAGTACCAATTCCCTCTAGATGTTAAATAGGTTAAGTCAACATCATAAATTTTATCTTTTGGACCATTCGCTATTTTTTCTTTTAAAGCAATAATACTTGGATGCACTCTTAATTGTAGAATATTGTAGATCTTTTTACCAGTTTCTTTTTCTAATTCAGCAAGGGAATCTATATTCCAAGGATTACAGACCAATGGTTTTTCACAGATAGCATCTGCCCCTTGTCTTAGTGCAAAACGAATATGGGAATCGTGTAAATAGTTTGGTGTACAAATACTCACATAATCTAAATTTAAATTTTGTTCAAATTTTAATTTAGAGATATGTCGGTCAAAACGTTCAAACTCTGTAAAAAAATCAGCTTTTGGAAAATAACTATCCATAATACCCACACTATCAAAAGGGTCTAATGCCGCTAATAAATTATTGTTAGTATCTTTTATTGCTTTTAAATGTCTTGGAGCTATGTAACCAGAGGCTCCGATAAGTGCAAAATTTTTCATCTATTTAATTCTTTTTACTCTATTTTTTTCTATTAAGTATTCTTGATTACTTTCAATACAACTGGCAATTCCGTTATCGTTAAATTTTAATCGATGGCCATATTCACTTACCCATCCAATTTGTTTAGATGGATTCCCAACAACTAGTGAATAATCTTGTACTTCTTTAGTGACCACTGCTCCAGCTCCTATAAATGAGAACTTTCCAATATCATTTCCACAAACAATCGTTGCATTAGCTCCTATACTAGCACCTTTTTTAACTAGTGTAGACATATAATCATTTCTACGATTCACTGCACTTCTAGGGTTTATGACATTTGTAAATACCATCGAAGGTCCTAAAAAAACATCATCTTCGCACACTACTCCAGTATATATAGATACATTATTTTGTACTTTCACGTTGCTACCTAAAATTACATCAGGAGAAATAACAACGTTTTGACCAATATTACAATTTTCTCCCACGACACTATTAGTCATCAAATGAGAAAAATGCCAAATTTTAGTATTCTTACCGATTAAACAACCTTCATCAATTATAGCTGTTTCGTGAGAGAAATATTTTTTTTCTTCCATATTAAAAAATTAAAGTGTTCTATCAGCCAAAGAATTTGGCAGTATATTTTTCACATCGTAAATGACAGCATTATCTTTCATTAAAAGTGAAAAATCTAAATTCATAAATTTATTGTGTGCAACTGTTAAAACAACTGCGTCAAATTTAGTATCAGGTATTTTTTTTGATGAGATCATTCCATATTCATGCATTACCTCTTCTTCATTAGCCCAAGGATCATAAATAGTAATATTAGTTCCATAAGATTTTAGAGCATTAACAACATCTATAGCTTTGGTATTTCTAACATCGGGACAGTTTTCTTTGAATGTAATACCTAAAATTAGAGTGTTAGAGCCATTAATGTTAATATCTTTTTTAATCATACACTTGACTACTTCAGAGGCAACATAATCACCCATTCCATCATTTAAGCGTCGTCCTGCTAATATAATTTCAGGATGATACCCATGCTCTTGTGCCTTTTGAGCTAAATAATAAGGATCTACACCAATACAGTGACCACCCACTAAACCTGGTTTAAAAGGAAGAAAATTCCACTTAGTACCAGCTGCTTCCAAAACATCATGGGTATTAATATCCATTAAGTTAAATATCTTGGCTAGTTCATTCACAAAAGCAATATTAATATCTCGTTGAGAGTTTTCAATTACTTTGGATGCTTCCGCTACTTTTATTGTGGGTGCCAAATGCGTGCCTGCTGTAATGACGGAGATGTATAAATTATTTACCTTTTCTCCAACTTCAGGAGTTGATCCTGAAGTTACCTTTAGTATCTTTTCTACGGTATGTTCTTTGTCTCCTGGATTGATTCTCTCTGGCGAATAACCAGCATAGAAATCGGTATTGAATTTTAATCCAGATACTTTTTCTAATACAGGAACACAATCTTCTTCTGTGCAGCCGGGATACACCGTAGATTCATAAATTACAATATCTCCTTTTTTCAGAACAGACCCTACTGTTTCACTTGCTTTTATAAGTGGTGT
>Ga0115001_10002210_pt1 | contig 15009 bp, 12 predicted proteins | sample ArcticOcean_MG_C_12_FD_89869 | JGI IMG/M metagenome (GOLD analysis project Ga0115001, IMG submission 89869) | Marine microbial communities from western Arctic Ocean - ArcticOcean_MG_CB8_130 | ecosystem: Environmental > Aquatic > Marine > Oceanic | place: Arctic Ocean: Canada Basin | collected... | reverse complement strand
GGGTTCTGAGTTCTGCGATGAGTTCGCGAACTTTGCGTGTGGTCATCACATCCAGGCCGTTGGTTGGCTCATCTAGAACCACATGGCCGGGGTCGTGAATGAGCGCCCGGGCCAAGCAGACCTTCATGCGTTCGCCCTGGGAAAACCCTTCGGTCCGGCGATCCGCAATGCCTTGCATATCGAGCATTCGGATTAGGTCATCGCTACGGGCGTCAATGCGTTCATCTGACAAGCCGTGCAATCGACCAAAATACTGTAGGTGCTCGCGGGTGGTTAATCGAGTGTACAGGCCGTGGCCATCGGGTAAGACGCCAAGTTTGGCCTGGGCCGCGATTCGGTCTTGGCTCACGTCGATGCCGTCGATCTTGACGTAGCCAGTTTCGGGTTTAATCAGGCCGTACAGAACCCGTAGTGAGGTCGATTTGCCAGCGCCATTGTGCCCCAGTAGACCGGTGACCCGCGCGTCTGCTGCGTTAAACGAGACGTCTTCGATGGCAACGACCTCCCCAAAGGTCTTTTTTAACCTCGAAACTTCAATCATTGGCTGGCGCCTCCTCTTGGGTCTCGAACGGGCCAGCATAGCTTGAGAAAAACGGCTGCCCTCCAATCGCCTGAACGCACTCAGCCTCGTCGGTTGTTAAACTGAGATCCTTAAGAAAGCCTTCGATGAGGCTTGGCAGGCAGCCCAATTGGGAGACGCCATGGGCGCCGCCAATGACTTCAAGGTGATGACCGTTTGGCAAATAGGCCAGTGCGCGTTCAGCGTAGACTGGCGGCGTTATGGGGTCCTCGGTCCCAGACATGAGCAGCGCGGGGACGGCACTGGATTTGGGCGTGAAGTAATCTGCTGCAACCGGTGTATGGGGCCAAATCGGGCAAACGTCGATTAAGAGTTCCTGCAGCGCATTCTCGAAGTAGACCCCGTCGGTCTGGGTCTTCACCCGGCTCATGTCCTCGCTACACAATACTGACGCCATCATCCCAAGGCTTAGGTCATTGGCGTTAGATTGGGGCGAGAGGACGTCGGCTATGCCCGTGAGCACTTGCCAGCGACCCTTCGCTGCTTCGCTAATTGCGAGGGGAATGACCTGCCGCAAGCTGCGGCTATACAGGGCGCCGCGTAGCAGTCGATTGATCATCCGATGGTCCAGGGTGACGCTTTTTTGTTCGCCGGTAAGTGGGTTTGTCATCCATTGACTGGGGGCTTCGCGCAGACGCTGCTCCGCTTGTTTGAGCTGCGCTGGTAAGTCTGGATAGGCCGCCTGACAGCTTGGCGTCTGGGTGCATTCCGCTGCGATCCGCTGGAAGGCAAGGTCGGCGTCGAGGCCAACGTTCACGGGGATCAGCATATTAACGGGTGCCACGGCATCGAGCAGCAGGCTGCGAACCGAGTCTGGATACAGGGCATTAAACACCAGCGCGATGCGCGTGCCGTAGGAGACGCCAAAGAGATTTAGTTGGGGGTAGCCCAGTTGCGCCCGAACGGCTTCTAAGTCAGATGCGGCCTCGATCGTGGTATAAAACCGTGGGTCTGCGTCCAAGGTTTCTAAGCAATCTTTGAGCGCTGTGATTTGCCGAGAGAGAACCCGTTCGACATCGCCATCGAGTTCAGTCTCATCAAAAATAGGGGCTAAGGTTTCCTCGCAAGCCAATGAATTTGAGTCACCCGTGCCACGTTGGTCGATGAGCAAGAAGTCGCGGTGCTTGCGCAGGTTTTCGAACCGCGCGGCCCACATAGGCCCGATCGAGACCGCGGCCTGACCCGGCCCGCCTGCGAGTAACACAACCGGGTCGGGTTGTTTTGTTCGGGTCGTTGCCGGCAGGACAACTACATTTAACTTGATTGAGCGCGACGTTTGATCTTTCGCTTCCGCCACCGAGATACGGGCGCACAAGGCTTTGGATTCATAGTCTAATATCTTGCTGTGCGTGCTGGCGGGACAAGGTTGGAGTGCGCCCGTTTCGGCAAGTCCTGATTTTGGCGCAAGCAAAACAGCAAGCATCAAGGCGGTCATAAAGGGGAGAAATTTCATAGCGCAAGCTTAGTGCATTTGGTTGGAACAAACGATTAAAGAAGCCGTCGGCACGACTTTTATCGCGCAGCGCGGCGCTAACACGCCTTTTCTTGTCTTGAATTTTTTTGATGCGGGCGCGCATGGGCCGCATTGTGTGAAACACGATGCCAGGGCCTTGATTTGGATCGACCCCAGCCAGCTTTATTGTTTTTTGCTTGCTTTTGCGAAGGCGGCTTTTAGCGGCTCTGCGCGCGGCGTTTTGTCGAGGGTGCGCGCGTATTGCAAGCCTGGCAATGCTAATCCCCAGCGGGGTAACCTTCGGCTAACGCGCATCATTTGCCTGGCCTCGGCTGCCTGAGAGGATCCTTTTAAGGTGCGCGGTGACAGATTAAGCCCTTTGAGCCGGCGCTATGCCTGAATGCCTTGCTCAAAAGCGTGCCGAAACGGGGTTAAGCTGAGGCGGTTTGCTGCGTTCCCCGGCGAATTGGGCTGGGGGGTTGTGGGGGTCGCCTAGGGGCAGGGCTTGCGCTAGCATGAGGAAAATGAGGAGAAAATGCCGATGAAACCATTTGAAAACATTACCGTACTTGAATTCTCAACGATGATCACCGCCAGTTTTGCTGCCATGATGATGGCGGATCAGGGCGCCCGGGTGATCAAGGTTGAACCAATGGATATGGGAGATCCCATGCGGTATATCGGTGCGTCAAAGGGCGGCATCAGCGCGCTGTTTGCGAACTGCAATCGCGGTAAACAATCCATCAAAGTCGACTTGAAGCACGCAGCAGGTCAGCAGCTGATTCAAGATTTAATCCCTCAAGTGGATGTAGTGATTCACAACTTTCGACCCGGCGTGATGGATTCCCTTGGGTTAGGCAGTGCGCGCCTGCGCGAGATTAATCCGCGCTTGGTGTATTTGGCCGTCTCAGGGTTTGGCACGACCGGACCGCTCGCCAAGGCGCCGGCCTATGATCCGATTATTCAGGCGCAGGTGGGGATGACCGCATCTCAAGGCGGAGAGGGCCATACCTTTATTCGCAACCTGATGTGCGACAAGATTACCGCCTATACCGCAATGCAGGCGGTCACCGGCGCCTTATTGGTTCGCGCTCATACTGGTCAGGGTCAGCATGTTGATGTGGCCATGATTGATGCCGGATTGTTTTTTATCTACCCGGATTCTTTTATGAACGATACCTTGTTGGATCCGGATATCGCGCCACAGCCCCTCTTGTCTGATCTGATCTATGAGCTAACCGAAACCCAAGATGGTGCAATTACCCTGTCGGCCGCGACCGATCGTCAACGGGCTGGGGTGCTGAAAGCCTTGGGCAAAGAGGACATGATGTCGGACCCGCGGTTTAACTCGATGGAGAATTTGTTGCAAAACATTGATGCGTATCGAGCGTCCCTTGCAGATGCCTTTAAGCAGTTACCGACCGATGTCATTTTGACGCGCCTGATCGAGAACGAAGTGCCCGCGGCGCGCTGCCTATCGCGCGCTGAGGTACTAAGCCAGGCGCAGCTCGAAAGTAATGAGACCATCGTTGAACGCGATCATCCGCTCATGGGGGCAATGCGCCTCGTTCGATCACCGGCCAAGTTCGACGGCGAATCGTTGCCTGTCGCCGGTCATGCGCCAGCGCACGGTCAAGATACGGATCAAGTATTGGCGGATTTTGGGATTTCCATTGAATCGCGCGATGCCTTAAAGACTGCCGGCGCTGTCGCGTAGCGGTTCAAGCCGCGCTTACGGTTGGCTCGGCCTCTGGGAGTAATAGGGTGAAGGTGGTGCCCTGGCCTTGCTCAGATTGAACGCTGATGTAACTGGCCGTTTCTTGGACAAACCCGGCAACCACGCTCAGGCCCATGCCGCCGCCCTGTTCGAGCGCTTTTGTGGAAAAAAACGGGTCGAAGATCCGAGAGGCATTCCCCTCCGGAATGCCCCGGCCCTGATCAGTGATCGCCAGACGCGCATATTGACCGGCGGGAATGGTTTGCAGGGGGCCGGCTAAGGGCGCCTCAAGGGTCCTGTGGTCTAGCAATAGGTGGATCGGTTCTTGCCCCAATTCAGCGGCTTCGCTGGCATTGATCAGCAATTGCACGAGGCTCGCGAGCAGGGCGGCTTGATTGGTGTCAACGATTACCGCACGGTCCTGGATTTCAAGGTCAAGTTGGCAGGGCGCTGCAGCCTGGGCCAGCATGTCGCGATGGCCCTCTAAGCAAATAGAGAGGTTCAGGGGGGACGTGGCCAATGCTTTCTGCTCCGAATAGCGCAGCAATTGGTCAATGGGTTGGGCGCTGCGCAGGATCGCTTGACGAGCCGTGAGCAGAGACTGTTGATGGGGCGCTGAGAGTTGCTCGGCATCGATCAGATCTAGGTGCCCTGCTGCAATCTGAATGCGGTTGTTCAAATCGTGCGCAAGCCCGCCGGCTAACGTTCGAATGGCTTTGACTTTTTGATTGTCGGCGACCCGTTGTAACAGGGCGCCGCGCTCGCTGATGTCGCGGGCAAAAATGAGTCCTCGAAGCTCACCATCGAGATTAAAAGTCGTCATGTGGGCTTCTATGGTGATGCGGGTTTCGTCAGGGCGGTCGGGCTCTATGATGAATCGAAAGGACTGGCCCAGCATCTGCTGGGCCGCTTTAGCATCGCTTTCAAACTCGGCGCGGCCTCGATTCCAAAGGTCCCAGATGGGTTTGGTTTCACATTCGGCTTTGGTTCTTCCAAGAAGTTGTTCTGCAGCCGCATTGGAAAAGAGAACGAGGCCAGACTCTAGGTCGATAATTAAACAGCAATCTGGTGAGGCCCTCAGTGCGGCAACGAGGCTTTGGTTTTCGTGTTGCAACCTGAAGATGTTTTCAACGCGCTGATTAAAGGCTCGAGTGAGTTGTTTGATTTCGGCCGCCTCGCCTCGGATATCCTCTGGCAGAAAGCTGAGTTCTGACCCGTCTCGCGCCAAGCGTTGTCCGAGTGCGCGCATAGGACGAATTGCAATGAATTCGAAGGTCAGAATCACGATTAATATGATGATCAGCGTTCGGGTTAGGCCCATCCGAGCAAGCTGCCATTGACGCGCGACAAATGGTTCGAAGGCACGATGGGCTTGCAGCGTCGCTGACAGGCGCATCGGGGCTTGATCCTTGCTACCTGAAATATCGGTGACTTGTAACTCGATCAATTGTGGCGAGAGCAGATCAAGAATGGGCCTGATGGTGATTTTTTTCGGCAGGCTTGCGGCGTAGGCAGGCTCGGCGCCGCGCTGGAGAACAACGCGATTGAAAGCTGAATGTTCGAGCAACCGGGTGAGTGCGGCGTTCAAGCGCTCGGTCTGATTGTCGTTGTCGAGGTCAACATAGATTGGTAATAGTAATTCTAATGTTTGCTGGTTCTCGGCGAGCACACGCTTGGACACCTCGTTCCAATCGCTGAGCAGACTCCATGAAAATAGGCAGACGCCCGCGAGTAACCCAAGGATTAGGCTGAAAAATGCGCTTTTACGAATAAAACTATTCAAGTTTAATTTGACCGATAATATCTGGGAGAGGCGGTTATTAGGTTTTGAGCTGCCGTTGGATCCATTCTTCGGACCCATAGCATGAGGGTCTTCGTCAAGACCTTCGCTAAAGGATATTGTCTAATTTTAGGCCATTAAGCCACAAGCATCTGAATGCGAGCGGCTTCTTCCCTAACCAGCTCTGGTGAGCCGAGCAACTGCCGATTAGCGCCAATGCGTTTGAACCAGTAGTGCAGGCCGACCAAATCGGTAAAGCCCATGCCGCCATGGACCTCGGTGCTGGTCCTGGCCACGAACTGTGCGACCTCAGATAAATGGGCGTTGGCATGACAAACCGTTAAGCGTGCATTGTCATTGCCTTCCGATAGCGCATGCCCGCCGTACCAAACAAGCGCCCGGCAGGGCTCTAGCTGAGACGCCATTTCTGCACACATGTGTTTGACAGCCTGGAAGGAGGCAATCACCCGATTGAATTGTTCGCGTTGACCGGCATAAACAACCGCTTGATCTAGCATGCATTGGGCAGCGCCCAGAGAATCAGCCGCTTGCGCCATTCGGCCCGCGTCTAGGCCCGTCTGAAGCACCTCTGGCGCATCTGCTATTAACACGGCTTCTGCCTGATCGAGTTTAAGCTCGCAGATAGTCCGGGTTTTGTCGATGGTGGTGAGTAACGTTCGAGTGAGGCCTGAATCCTTTGAATCGACCCAATACAGGCTTTGATTGGGACCATTCACAAGGTACGCATCGGCCATGGCATCGAGTGCAAAGAGTGCTTTACCGTTGAGTCGATCGCCAGACACCGATATTCCGGCGTCGAGCCTTGCGCCGATCGCCTCAGATAACGCGATCCCAACCCGACAACGCCCGGCCGCAATATCGGCCAATCGGTCTGTTTTATTGGCCGCCATTAAGAGCGTTGGCGCCATAATTGCGGTGCTGAGAAAGGGTCCAGGCGTTATATGGTAGCCGAGTGTTTCAGCAACCACCACCGCATCGAGTAATCCTAAGCCGACGCCGCCGTGGGTCTCGGGGATGATGAGTCCGGCCAGGCCGAGCTCTGACAGGCCAGTCCAAACTGATTGATCTAAGTTGGGATCCGCCGCGACCGCACGGACGGTTTCGAGGCTCACTTGATCCTTTACAAACCGCGCAATACTGTCTTGAAGTAGACCTTGTTCTTGAGAGAGTCCGAATTCCATTATACCCCCGGTGCCGCGAGTTTAGGCTCCTTGGGCATACCAAGACCGCGTTCGCTGATGATGTTTTTTTGAATCTGGGACGTGCCGCCGCCAATAATGAGCCCCAGGAAGTACATATACTGGTATTGCCAGGAACCGTTACCCCGCAAATAGGGGTTGTCTTCATAGCTCAGGCCAATTTCGCCCAAGACGTCAATGCCAAGGCATTCAATCTCATGCCTAAGTTCTGTCCCGATCAGTTTGACAACCATGCCCGCAAGCTTAGTGTCTTGGTTTTTGTTAATCCGCGCCGATAACAAGCGCATGTCGTTGTACTGCATGGCCATCACCCGACCCTGCAGTTTCATGAGGCGGTCTCTGAAAATGGGGTTATCGATGGCCCGTTCACCGCTGATGGTTTCTTGCTGCATCAATCGAATCACGCCGTTGATCCGGGCCATGGCCGCGTCCGGCGGCGCTAATGAGCCCCGTTCATGACCTAAGATGGCATTGGCAACCTGCCAGCCTTGTCCCCGTTGTCCGACGATCTGATCTTTAGGAACGCGCACATCGGTAAAAAAGACTTCGTTGAAATTGGCAGCGCCGGTCATATCCACAAGCGGTCTGACTTCAATGCCGGGCGTGTTCATGTCAAAAAGCAGAAAGGAGATGCCTTGGTGCTTTGGCGCCTCGGGCTCTGTTCTAACCAGGCAAAAAATCCAATCGCTGATGTGCGCCGTGCTGGTCCAGATTTTCTGACCATTGATGACCCACTCATCGCCGTCGAGTTCCGCTTTGGTGGTGAGGCTAGCAAGGTCACTGCCCGCGCCGGGTTCAGAATAACCCTGACACCAAATGAGTTCGCCATGAATGGTCTTTCGAATAAATTGCTGTTTTTGGGTCTCGGTGCCCAGCTCTAATAGCACCGGCGTTAGCATGCTGATGCCTTGGCCGCTGAAGCCCGTGTTCATTTGGGCGGCGCTGAATTCCTCTGCAATGATCCTTGGTTTGATGATGTCTGGGTCAGCGCCATAGCCGCCGTAGTCTCTCGGTATCGTGCGGGAGTGATAACCATTGGCGATCAGTTTGGCCTGCCAGGCTTGCACGGCTTGGCTTCGAGGGCCATCCCCGGGCTTAGGTTGTTGGTCGATATTGGCGGCGACAAAGGCTTGGACCTCTGCGCGAAAGGCGTTGTACTCAGGACCATAGGAGAGATCCATCTGTAACTCCGGCGAATTGTGAAGATAGTCGAGAGGCTAGCATAATCTGATATTTTGCGACAACGGCGATCAGGGCGCATTCTTTGGGGGCACCCTTTCCCGGGACGATCCAAGGTCTGGCTCATGGCTTTGGGTTTGTTTGCGTCTGGGCGTAAGCCTTACAAGCGCTGGATCAAATCCCAGAAGGTTTTTTGATGACCGGTTGGGGGCGTGCGCTTGGATGTGGGGTCGATGGTTTGTGCGATGACCAGATCAAGGTCTGCAGAAATGGATAAGTGATTCCCGCCCGCGCCGCGTGCGCTAATGAGATCGCTCGGCGCATGGGGCAGCAGCGGTTTTGGAAAGATCTGCTCCACCCCCGGACGCATGTGGGTCTGGGCCTGATTGTTCCACCAGAGCAGGTGCCAAGCGGGATTGGTACTGCTGCTGGGTGTGCCTAGGGCCTCGCGATAAAAAGAATCAACCAGTTGATCTTGCAGTAGTGCCTCGCCGACTCGGCGTAGGGCATCGGCGGTGGTTTGTAGCGCCGAAAACGCGTGACCCGCATCATCTTCCGGCCGGGTAATCCAACTGGAGTCCGTGATGCCGAGAGGCTCAAATAACCATTGCTGGGTTAGCGTGTTGAGTTCTAGGCCGGTTTGAACGCTCAGGGCTTCTTTGAGTTTTTGATAGGCGACATTATTGTAGGCCCAGTCTGTGCCAGTCCGGCCTTGCTGGCGAAGCGTCTCATCCATGCCGGTTGTCATGTTCATTAAAATCTCAACCGTCAGACTGGCCTCATCGGGTTTCGATAGCTGGGTCCATTCGGGATCAATAATGTGATTCATCGCATCGACCCGTTCGAGGAAATAACGCGCTTCGGCGATACCGATTAGAATCGAAACGATGCCCTTTTGCACCGCAAACACATCAATTGGACTGTCGATATAGCGTTGATCAAAGATGAGTTCGCCGGCTTTGCTTACGGAGATCTGCGCGGTGCCCTGTGCCTGGCATAGCTGCTGTAAATCATGGGTCACGGTCATGGGATGGGTCTTCCTAAACCAGTTTGTTCAATTAAGTGCCTGAGGGTTTGCAACGGAACTTTAGGCTGCCGCTGAAAATCGAGTAAGCCGTTGATCTCCTGTTGCACATCGGTCAGTTGGGTCCAAACAAACCCGCGCAGACGCGGGGTTGCATCGATGGCGTTTAGAAGCTCGGCAGTCCGGCTTAAAAACGCCGCGGTGTCTTTCGGCATGTCGCCATAAAAAAAAGCGTCGCCCTGATCTGCTTCAGAGTCTGCCACCAAGCCGATGCCGCCGCATTCGGTCAGTAACAAAGGCAGATGACTGGGATCCGCGCCCGCTAGGGCGCCGGCTCTCGGGTTCGGGCCGTCATGAATCGACTGGGCTGGATTGCCTGTTAGGCTCGCCAGTCGGTTTTGAAGGGTTTCAGCGGTGGTCTCGTAAAGATGCAAGGTCCAATAGTCGCCGGTTGAGTATTCCCAGCCGTCGTTGGTGATGACCGGTCGCGTTGGGTCCAGCGCTTTGGTGAGATGATAGATCGCATCGGCAAAGTGTCTCTGCTCACCTCGAGTGCTTTGATGCCATAGGCCCCAGGACTCATTAAAGGGCACCCAACCGATGACGCAAGGGTGCGCTTGATCCCGATGAATCAATGCCATCCATTCGTCGGTGAGATCCGCTATTAAGGCCTGGGAAAATATTCGTCCTGAGGGCATCTCATTCCAGACCATCAGGCCGAGTTGGTCCGCCCAGTAGAGATAGCGGGGATCTTCGAATTTCTGGTGTTTTCGAGCGAGGTTAAAGCCGAGTTCCAGGGTCAGTTCAATGTCCTTTTTGAGTTCGTCATCGGTGGTGGCGGTGTACCAGCCGTCTGGGAAATAACCTTGGTCAAGGATGCCGCGTAAATAAAGGGGTTCACCGTTGAGTAGAATGTTTTGGTCTGCGACCGCAAGACTTCGAAGACCGGTATAGCTTTCAACACAGTCTTGTTCCGCGCCATCATCAAGTAACCGTATTTTGACTGAGTATAAATAAGGGTCCTGGGGATGCCAAAGGCGGGGCCTCGGAATCTGTATTGTTTGACTGGCCTCTGACCGACCTTGTGCGCTTGTCCGAACGCACAGGACTTGGCCGGTCGGGTCGGTGATTTCAATCTCGATCTCAGCATCGGTGTGCTTGGAGAGCCGGGTGATGATGGTGAGGTTCTGTTGCGCAAGGTCGTATCGGTAGTGAATGCCGTTGATCCGAACCGAGGGCGCGGGTTCAAGCCAAACCGTCTGCCAGATCCCGATAATCGGGTCATAGTCGATTGGCCAGCGGGTGTCGCCAGCCTGTTTGCCGCGCGGTTGCTGCCAAGAGCGCGTGTCATTGACCCGCACAACAATGCGGTTGTTTGCGGTTTTAAAAAACGGTTGGATATTGACCGTGATCGGTGCGTAGCCGCCGCGATGATCGGCAACGTGTTGGCCATTAATCCAGATCGTTGTGGCGTGGTCTGAGGCCCCAATATGCAGAAGCGTTTCCTCACTCGACCAGGCCAGTTCTGGCAGTGCCCGTTCATACCAAACCGATTGACAGTCTTCAGGGCATTCAGCGCCACTGGCTTTGGTGCCGGGCGCAAAGGGAACGTTGATGACGCTAGGGGCTGGCAGTTTTTGAGGCCAGGCCTGCGCTTGTCCAACCTGATCTGGGTCGGCTTTAAACTGCCATAGACCGTTTAGATTTAACCAGTTTGGCCGGGTCATGATGGGTCTTGGGTATTCGGGTCGTGGGATATCGCCGAGTGCCGGTAGGGGCTGATTCGTTTCTCTCATGCAAAGAGTTTAACAGGATTAGCGCCGTGCGGATTGAGTCTGTTGAGGGATTCTGTTTTGATTGTGGCAAGACAGGAGGTGGATAATGGCATGGCGTGAAGTGAGCGGGAAATTACAGGTTCGACTGCGGTTTGTCGACTTCAAAATGGCATTCGATTTTATGAAATCAGTTGCTGATATTGCTGAAGCGCAAGGGCATCATCCGGAGTGGCGGAATGTTTATAATGTGGTTGAGATTACCCTGACAACCCATGATGCCGGGAATCAATTGACAGACAAAGACTATGCTCTGGCCCAAGCGATCAGTGCGCTTGAGCTGTTTCAAGTCGCTGAGGTCGAAGCATATGAGAAAAGATGACAGAAGCCTCGGTTTTAAATGGCCCGAGACGACCCCGCCCTACCATTGTATTACCGAAAAGCAAGCTGAGCAGTGGCGCCGAGATGGATATTTTTTACTCAAAGATGTGATTCCAAAGTCGGCCATTGCGGCCTTGCTTGCCGATGCCGATGCTTTAGAAGCCGCCCGCGAACAACAGCTTCGAGATCAACATGAAGGACACTTCTTGATCAATCGTGCTGGCGAGATCACCTTTACGATTCATATTGTGAAGCAGTCGCTTGCGGCCCGGCGCTTTGTGTTTCAGTCCGCTTTGGTTGATCTTTGTCGGGATTTGATTGGGCCAAGCGCCCGGTTATATTGGGACCAACTGGTCTATAAGAAGCCTGAAAATCCTCTGGAATTTCCCTGGCATCAAGACAATGGCTACACGTTTGTGCAGCCCGAAAATTACCTCACCTGTTGGATTCCGCTGACGCCGGCAACCCTTGATAATGGTTGCCCTTGGGTGGTGTCCGGGTTGCACCAATCCGGAACCCTTGAGCATTGGGTGACGGACCTAGGTTATCAATGTTTGACCGAGGCAGATCAGGCCAGTTTGCCGATTGAGGCGGTTGAAGCCGACGTGGGTGATGTTGTGGTTTTTTCGTCGTTAACGCCCCATCGAACCGGGCCCAACGTCACCCATGACGTCCGCAAGGCTTATATTGTTCAGTATGCGCCCGACGGCGCGGTGATGCATCCCAGACAGTCAGATGAGGTTTTGTTTCAGGTGGATCCTGAGCGCCACTTCTTGGTTTGCGACGCCGGCGAACCCGTGCCTTGCCCGTATTGAGCGTCATCCTTGCGGTCCTAATCGTATTTTACGGGCGCTCAAAACAACGGGTAACGGGTGCGGCGATTCTGGCAGTGCAGAACGCGGGATCGTGACCTGCGCCCGAGGGTTGTCTTAGGAACTGCGCTGGGCCTCGAATTCTTCCTTGGCACGTTAGATTTTCTGGCAAGGTTCCTAAATCTATTTTGAATTTTCGGGCTTGCGCTGATCATCTCGGGGCAGCGCGATCAAGGCTCTGGGATCAGCACTAAGGGTAAATGGTCTTTGGGCCGGGTGAAGGGCACGTACAAGATTTTACCGTCAGCCTGAGACGCGTCCGCGAAGCGAACACGGTGATTTTTAAGAACGTTAAACAACACCGACTTAAACAGCATGTCTGCGAAATGCATACCGATGCACTTGTGTCCGCCACCACCGAAAGGGGCCCATAAAAACTTATGCTGTTTGTGCTCTTGGCGCGCGTCAGAAAAGCGCATGGGATCAAACGTCTTGGGTTTCTGCCAGTATTCTTCAAGGTAGTGGGTTGCTGAGATAGAGGTCGATACCATGGTGTGAGCGGGAATCTCAAAGCCGCCGATGTCGCAAGGCCGGATTGTGCGGCGGATCACGCCGGGGACGGGCGGATACATCCGTAACACTTCCTTAAAAGTGTAATCCAGTAATGGGATTTTGCTGCCGAGGTGCTCAAAGCTTGGCGTCTCGGCATCGATGGCGCGAAGCGCTTGGCGCAGTTCTGCCTGCCACGCCTGATGCCCGGCCAGTAAATGCATGGCCATGGTCAGCGCGCTGGTGGTGGTGTCATGGGCTGCGAATAACAGGAACAGCATATGGTCCGTAATTTCTTGCTCGCTAAAATAGTCTCCTGCTTCATTCTTTTCGCGGCAAAAGTGGCTGAACATATCAGTGCCGTCGCCATAGCGCTTTTTTTCAATGCGTTGTCGAATAAAGTCTTCGAGTACATGTCGGCCCTTCAGTCCCTTATGGTACAAGAATCCGGGCCAGTCTTTCTTGACGATACTGGTTGCGCCGTTGGCAAAATCAATAAACGCGTTGTTGATTCGGTCGCTTTCTTGGTCCAGTTGCGTGCCCAGGAATACTTTGGCCGCGATATCCAGTAATAGTGTTTTGACGGCTGGATAGAACAGCATGGGCTGCGCTGTTGGCCACTCGGTCTGGACGGACCGAATAATGCTGTTCATGTCGTCGATATACCCGTGGAGTGACTCTGCCTTGAAAGCAGTTTGCATCAACCGCCGTTGCATGCGGTGATCGTCAAAGTCCTGCACAATCAGACTGCCCTGAAAAAACGTTCCCACCATGCCTTCCCAGCCCGCGCGTGACGAGAAGACCTTGTTTTGGTCCAAGGTGACCTGCCTGGTAAAATCTGGGCCTACCGTGCTCACAATATTTCGAAACGCAATAGACGTGCGAAATACCGGACCATAGTTTTGGTAGTTATTCAGCATCATTTTGACGTTATCGTTCATGAAGTCAAAGGTTTGACCAATCAATGGTAAGCCGTAAGTGCCGGGAATCACCGAGAGATCTCGGTTAGTCTTTTCGTGCAGGTAGGTTTGATATCCGGATGTTGTCATATCACATCATCGTCCTGTCGGTCGTAGGGTCTGTCTGGTCTCTTTCATTGCGTCGATCACCAGACGTCTGGAGAAATTTGCGCGTTGGGTTAGATTAGCAGCTAAAAAGAAAGCTCGCCTTAGCGCCACGCTGGAACGAGCAGGGCGCCTCTTCCCGGGATGCGGGGTCCGAGTGCCGGGGCATCGCACGGCTCACGATGATGCGGTCGCACTTGTCGATGGAAAGCCTGGCGCTGTGAGAACCGCTTTGAAGGCGACCGTTAATCAGGCTGCTTCCCCGGTTTTAAACACAATGAATTACGCGTTTAAGCCGGCACAGGATTGACCCCGGCGTTGTGTTAAAGGCGAACCCGAGCCTACCCAGATTAACCGTTTGACGCCCCGCCTTGATCGCATTTAACTTGCACTCACACGAGGTTCGTTAGAGACTGGGCGCTGTTTAACAATTTATGAATGGAGTTCAAAATGGCAGTATCGGTGGGTGATCAGATTCCAAATGTAACGATTAAAACAATGGGCGAAAAGGGTCCCGAAGACTTGAACACCGGCGACTTCTTTGCGGGTAAGAAAGTCGTTCTTTTTGCCGTTCCGGGCGCGTTTACGCCGACCTGTAGTGCCGCGCATGTGCCTGGGTTTGTCGTCAATGCAGATAAGATTTTGGCCAAGGGCGTTGATGCCATTGTTTGCTTGAGTGTGAATGATGCCTTCGTGATGAGTGCTTGGGGCAAGAGTCAGAATGCTGAAGCATTGGTCATGGCAGCAGATGGCAATGGCGAGTTCACTACTGCGATGGGCCTGACGCTCGATGGCTCTGGGTTTGGTTTGGGGCATCGCTCCTCTCGCTATGCGCTCATCGCAGAAGATGGCAAAATTACGACGCTAAATGCCGAGCAAGGCGGTGCGTTTGAGGTCAGCTCTGCTGAGAAAATTCTCGAGGCGCTGTAAGCGCATTTTGAGGGCTGTGATTGTCCAGACTGTTTGAGTCTGGACAGTCGAATTATCGGCCTTCAATTAGGTGGGTTGCGCCCATCAATTCGGGCTTTCGCGTTGGGTTGGGCTAAGCCAAGACGCAGGCGGGTTTCCGCCTGATAAGCAAGGCTGTTAGTGCAGGCGCTGTAACGCTAGGCGCTCGAAACGGCTGATCTAGCCTTCGGTCATAGAATGCGGCCCTATTCAACCCGTCTTGATGTTGAGGGGCAGAAAATGCCCGTGCCCGTGCCAGAGCCTGTGCGCAAACGTCAGAGCCACTTGCGCCTGAACGCAATCAACGGGTTACGTCGCGAAAGACGAACCGAAAAGTCGTTCCTGATGGCCGGTCGGGTAGCTTGCGGGCGTGACCGCTGAATATCCGAGGCTGCTTGCTTCAGGTCCATCGTCCTGCGCTCGACGTGACCGATCGCTAAAATCAAATTAGATTGTTGGTTGGGCCGGACCGGTTGGTTGTCTGGCATCCACCGCGTCTGGAGGGCTTCAAGTGTTGGAATCCTGGATCT
>Ga0115001_10002203_pt1 | contig 15020 bp, 19 predicted proteins | sample ArcticOcean_MG_C_12_FD_89869 | JGI IMG/M metagenome (GOLD analysis project Ga0115001, IMG submission 89869) | Marine microbial communities from western Arctic Ocean - ArcticOcean_MG_CB8_130 | ecosystem: Environmental > Aquatic > Marine > Oceanic | place: Arctic Ocean: Canada Basin | collected... | reverse complement strand
TGACCCTTTTAATACTTACCAAAAAAAAGGACTTTGAGGGAGGGAGGGAGCTAAAAAAAAAAAATTTGGAAAATAATTTTTGAAAAAAAAAAATTTCAAAAAAAATAATCGGTAAAAATATTTTCAGATAAAAAGGATTAAAGATAAACCCTTAATTTTATGAATGTTCCTATGGCTATTTATTGTATCATGTAATGCATTATATTTCAAACCACCTACAGCTGAGACGCCAGGATGGCATCCAATAAGTTTTTTAAAAGATTACAAAGATAAACCAATGCGAATCCAATTTATAGATTCCAATTATGTATTATGGAAAGGAGATAATGAATATCATTTAAGACCAGACGTATGTCCACACCAAGGTGCGTTATTAAGCGAAGGAACTATAAATCAAAATTGTATCCAATGTCCGTATCATGGATTGAATATTGGTCCATACGATACAGCTCATAAAGATGGTAATGAAGAATACGGTAAATGTTTAATAAAGCATAATATCATATGGTGGTCACCAAATGAAATTACAGATACAATCCCTTATTGTAAAGAATTAGATAATATGTGTGAATTAGAAATAAATGTGAAAGGAAGTTTCAGCGATTGTTATAAAAATAGTATGGATTTTCATCACGCAGCATTTGTCCATAAAAATACATTTGGTAATTATGCTGGCGAACCGGATACAATTACCGAAACATGGAATTCCAACGGATATATGGAAGGACATTTTAAGTATGGATCGAATGATTTCTATGGAAAATATACCGGAGGTGAAACCCAAAATGAACATGTATATTGTAAACCATCTACAACGTATAATATTGTACGTGGTAAAGATAATCAAACTATGATTATATTTTTAGCTATGCGGGCGTTGAGTGAAACCGAGACAAAATGGTTTTTATGTGCTTCTAGTACGTTTGTGCCAAATAATTTAATAGGTAAATTGGTATTAGACCAAATGGTTAAATGTGTTGCTATTTATGAAGACGGTTATCAACTAAGTAAAATGGCGAATCAAAAAGAAAAAGACATTCACTCTTATAAAATTAAATTACCACTAGATACTATTTATGATGAGTGGTTTAAATCAATTGTGGCAGACGAATAATATATATATATTCAAAGTCAAATATGAATATATTATAGGTTAAATTCAAATAATCTTTATCCTTAAGTTCTTTGTGGATTTTATACCATTTTAATTGACGATGGATTTGGTTGAATGAACTCATATATAAAGGAATATAATCATAGTATATTTTTTGTATAATGTCAGAGTTCATATAAATATTATATAATATATTTTAAATCAATTTATAAAAACCACGTAGACCAAGCTAATTCATATCTTGGATCATAATAATACAAATCTGTCATATCTACATGTTGAGACATACTTTCTAGTGCGGTTTTTAACTCAGTGCTATGAATTTGGTCTGGTGACCAAAAAGGCGATTGAATTATACGCTTCACACAAAACCCATTTGTTTTATCTTGACAAACTACTAAAAATAATACATCTTTAGAACCATAAATACATTTTGGCATCCAAGCCATATAATAATCATTCGGTTTACGATTTTCTTGAATATAATTTTCAAGTTCGTTTATTTTCATAATGATATGTAAATCCGGGTTGTCTCTATAACTGATAAATTGTTTGTTTTTTTCTTTAGCAATTAAATGTTTTAAGATATTATCTAACCAATGTTTACTTACTAATGACGCTTTTGAATGTCCAATCATAACTAAATCTTCGTGCGGATTAGTGCTTGATATATATTTTTTAATATTACCATTAGGCAAATGTCCTGGTGTTAAAGCATGAACAGCGAATAAAAATAAATAAAAGAATCTCATTAATATTATTATATAAAAATTGATTAAATAATATTAATATATTTATTTATGGAAGACGTATTAACTATTGTATCTGAATACTTGTATACTAAGACGTTATTGTCTTTTAGAATAACCTCAAAAATGTATTATACTAAAATTAATTTAAATGATATACTTTCAACCAAATATATTCAAAGAATAACCGAACAAAGATTTTTAAACCAAAAATACTTATTACAATCCCTATTTTATCCCGCTAAATTAGTTCGTCAAACGAACGGTTCACCTAGGGAACAAATATGTAAATATCAACCATATCAAGCATTGGATTCATTACGTCGCGGACCCGAGGAATTATATAAAACAAATTATAAAGAATTTACATAAGATTACTTAATTTCATAGCCCGAATCATTCGTGTAATACTTATACATCCACCAGACATTTGAATAAAATTATGATTTAAAAAAGAATCAAGTTCTTGTTCAACTCTTTCTTTTCCGAATGTATTGTATAAAATAATAGCATATTGTCCGTTACGAAACGTAACAAATCTATTTCGCATCTCAACTGGGTCAGTACAACGTTCATAAGAACAAATCGTTTCAATACCGTGAATAATGACGTCTACTTTTGAGACTTCAACGTTTTGTTTCATATTCCAAAAAGATGACGTATATATTGGGAAATGTTTTAAAAAGAATACATCACCATAATCTTCGCCTATTTTTATTTCGTGTTCGTGTAAGAGTTCATCTACACCATACCGTTCAGCAACCATACTATATTTTTCCTCGGGATAATTCGCATTATTTTCGTTGGATTTAAATCCAATAAATTCTAATAACTCGCGCTCTAATTGAATCATTTCATCTATGCCACCTTTTAGTTGAAACTCAAATATTGGGGAAATAATTTCGTCAACTTGTTCATTGCGATAACTAGTGCTTACACAAAAATAACCTGGAACTCTGTGTGGATTTTTTAACATTTCATAATCTAACCACAATTGTCCTGTTTGTGGTAATGGCCATACTTTATTTGCGTATTGAAATGTAATCATATTTGTAGGATCTTCACACAATACACTTAAACAGCTTTGTGTATGAACTTCTAAAAATCCCTTTACCTTAAAAAAAGTACGCATGATAGAAATACATTTATCGAACTCAACTGAGTCAATCATTATTATAGAATAGTCAAATCCTTTAAGTATATTTGATAATGATATTTTTCATAATAGGTGAAATAAAAGAGTCTATTTCTTTCAAAGCTAATCTATATTCTTCGGCGCTTATATCATCTATATAACATAATTGTTCGGCACGTTCAAACTTTTCTATTAATTTAATATATGTCGGATATCCTGGAACTAATTTTTCAATCGAATACTTTACTTGTGTATCATATAATGTAGATTTATGTTCCATAATATAAGATTCATATTCTTGCTTAGCTTGTCGTAATGTGTACCATTCTGTATCAGATTCTTTGTCGGTTTCATATTGTAGAGTATGGTTGGTAAGGTCTACCAGTTCAAAACTAGAGACAAATGCGCCATCTAAATATACATTACAATTATTGTCAACTGTTGAAAAAGATATATTCCATAGTTCTTTATATGGAATGGTAAATGTACCTAATTTTATATTTTTACAACACTCATAATACAATCCTTGATAAACACTGAACGAATAAAATTTCTCTTTGGTTGTAGGTTTTAATATTGTATCCGTTACAATATGAAAAAATCCATATAAATCGATTCCTAACATGTATGAATTATAGGATTTCATTTTATATTTTAATTAGATTTAAATAATATAGCAATATCTATAGGCCAATGCGATATATCATAATGGAATGGACTACCTGAAAACATTCCATACATACATTTTATATTGGATATTTCCCAACAAGATATATCTTGATTGAATTGACTATTACAAAACATATAATTCATATATTTTACGTTGGATATTTCCCAATGCGATATATCTTGATTGAATTGACTACTATAAAACATATAATCCATAAATATGACGTTGGATACATCCCAACGCGATATATCGCTATTGAACTCACTACTATAAAACATATAATCCATATCTCTGACTTTGGATACATCCCAACGCGATATATCGCCATTGAATTTACTACTTACAAAGGTTGCTGTCATATCGGTTACATTCGACACATTCCACATCGATATATCGCCGTTAAATGGAGTATACGCAAACATTCTGTTCATATCGGTTACATTCGACATATTCCACTGGGATATATCGCCATTGAATTTTGTATTATTAAACATATAAGCCATTTGCGTAACATTGGATACATTCCATAGCGATATGTCTCCATTGAATTTACTATTATTAAACAATTCAATCATATCTTTTACATTGGAAACATTCCATTGCGATATATCCCCATTGAATTTACTATAATTAAACATACCGTTCATATTTTCTACGTTGGATACGTCCCATTGAGATATATCACCATTAAAGGTACTTTGTGAAAACATTCTAAACATATTGCTGACATTAGAAACATTCCATTTCGATATATCCCCATTCAATGTACTATTCACAAAAATTCCACTCATATCGGTAACATTGGACACATCCCAATGCGATATATCTATGTTGAATTTACAACTTACAAATAGTCGAGCCATATCGGTAACGTTGGAAACATTCCAATACGCCGAAAATCCGTAAGTTTCATAACATAGTTTTTCATTTTTACTATATAAGTCTATGGCTATTATTAAGGTTGATTCATTATGCGGTTTCAATCTTTTACTATTCATTCTATAAAAATCGCTAAATTCGTGAAGGATAGAAACACCTAATAATTCAACTATTTTATCTACCAATACATCGACATTTTCTACCATTAAATAATCGCATAACTCAATAAGTTTTTTATAATTGTCTTTGGTTACATTTAAAGCTATAAAATCATCTAAATATGGAAGTAATGGGTTGGATTCAACAAAGCACTCATGAATAGTAGAATTGACTTCTTCGTATAGAATCGAATGGAACCACATACTGTATTCATTTGTGATTTAAAAAATATCAATTTTATATAACTATCGTTTACCTTTGTTATATTTCAATTATCCAAAATTCATATCCTTTGTATTGGTCTCATCTGTTCGTATGATACAATATAAAAACAAATCAATTAGACAAAAAAATAATTGTGATGGTGAACATAGGGACGATTAACTGGCGTTTTAAATGTGTAAAATATTTAGGACGTTATACAAATAGTATATCTATTCTTTTATTTACCTTAATATACGATGTAAAACAACCATACGTTCATTTATAGTTGCTGTCCCAGTAAGGTCAGTTGGCATCTCAATATTTATATTTTGACGTTCTTGTCCTTTTGATAAAATACGTCCATGATATATTTTTCTATTGGATTGGTGTGTAATATTATACAACCGCATATTTACTATAGTATCATCTGTAATATTATTGAATTTTAGAATACTTGATATAGATGGATTGGTTAAATTACTTGTTTCAACACGTGTATGTGTTGGAGCTCTATGTAAATGAATACGTGATGTTGGAGCTCTAGGTAAATGAATAAGTGATGTTGGAGCTCTAGGTAAATGTATGCGTGATGTTGGAGCTCTAGGTAAATGAATAAGTGGTTTATGTGTTGGTACATTAGGAAATGATCCATTAAACTCATTTGATGGTCCATTGAACTCGTTTATAAGATGATTGTCCATACCAGCCATTTTCAGATGTCTTTTACGCGACATAAGTTTATTAGACATTTTTCTTAATCGCTTAGGTCTAGACTTTCGTCGTTTAAGTGATAACCTCATTATAATAAATAAATATTAAAAATCAATGGCTGACTCAAATGCTTCATCTTTACCAGACTTTTCTGCTAAAGAATATTCCGAAACACGTGATTCAAAAAAGTTGGTTTTTTGTTCTAAACTAATCAACTCCATAAAATCAAATGGATTATTTGTTTTATATATTTCTTCGCAACCTAATTGAACCATTAATCTATCGGCAACAAACTCTATATATTGAGACATTAAATCAGAGTTCATTCCAATTAATCGGCATGGTAGAGCATCAATAATAAATTCTTTTTCAATGCCAACCGCTTCTTCAATGATTTCGCGAATTCTTTTTTTATTTAACTTCTTTTCTAATTTATTATATAAATATACAGCGAACTCGGTGTGTAATGCTTCATCCCTAGAAATAAGCTCATTTGAAAAGGTTAGTCCAGGCATGAGTCCACGTTTCTTCAACCAGTAAATAGAACAAAATGCCCCCGAGAAGAAAATACCTTCTACACAAGCAAATGCGATTAATCTTGTAGCAAAACTAGATTTTTTATCGTGAATCCATTTCATAGCCCATTTACCTTTTTTTTCGATACATGGAAAATTATCAAGAGAATGAAATAATTTATCCTTTTCATCATTATCTTTGATATAACTATCAATCAATAGACTATATGTCTCCGAATGAATATTTTCCATTGCGATTTGAAATCCATAAAATGCCCTTGCTTCAGACAATTGGACTTCATTCATAAAGCGAAGTCCTAAATTTTCTAAACAATTCCGTCACTAGAAGCAAAAAAAGCTAAAATCATTTTAATATAATATTGTTCATCTTTATTGAGTTGATTCCAATGAGCCAAATCTTTAGATGTATCTATTTCCTCCGCACGCCAAAAACAATCTACTTGTTTTTTGTACATTTTCCATATAGTTTCATCTGACACTGGGAACATAACAAAACGGTTCGTGTCTTCGGTTAATAGAGGTTCATTGATTTTTTTAGACATCTTTAAATATAATATAAAAATATATTTATTTTGTTTTAATATAGTAATATGGAAATGTCTATTGAAGATTATACTCGTGAACAACAAAAATGTTTAACGAGTATAGTCAAATATGAATTAAAAAAGAATCCTAGATATTTAGACCCACTAATTAAATTAAAATATTATTTATCTACAAAATATGCAAATGAAAAAGATATGGAATTGATTGAAAAATATTTAACTATTATATAATGAATAATATAGGATTTTTATGGGTTTTATTATTGATAACACTTATAATGATATATTATTTTATGTACATAAAAGATCAACGTAGTTTATTATTATTAATAGTGTTAATATTTTTATTTAGTTTATATTCAACCAATATGAATGAAATATTATTTATGTCTTTATTTATTGTATGTGGTTTCAATTTAGTTCAGACATTAAATGTAGCCAATACTTCTGTAGAATATCATGTAATAAACCGAATAAAGTATATAAATGAGTCCGGAATTTTCCTAAAAGAAAAAACAAGTATTCAATCCGAAATATATGATAAACCTACAGAAGAATGGTTAGATATACACCAAATGATATATAATTGGAACAAATCAATACCTACTATTGATTAGAATAATAATTATAATTAAAAAAGATACGATATATTGTATACTTACTAAACCAGATACGATTCCTTCATAATATACAAAATATTTTTGCCACTTATTAGCACAACTACAATAAGCTTTTATAGAATTATAAAAATGATACACATTGTAAGTCATATAGCCGTGAATAAATATTACTAATAATACCGAAAATATAAGTAAAATATTTTCAATGCCACTTTTTAATTTACCATTGAAATGTTTTAATAAAAATAAGGCAATAAGTATAGAGAATAAGTCTAATATTAAATAAAATTTCATATAATCTAAATAGAGCTTGTCATCTTTATTGGAGACAAAACACGGGCAATTGCTTAATTCTACTAAATAGTAGTATGTATATAATATAAGGATTATCAAAACAAAAGATAAAATCATTATATTATAATTATATTATTTAGGAACCCGGTAACAAATCGGCGGTGCTAGAACCGCCTCTATATCTACGCGACATACGGCGTCTAGTTGTGCTCCGAGATTGGCGACGTTGAGATTGGCGACGTTGAGATTGGCGGCGCTGAGATTGGCGGCGCTGAGATTGGCGTTGAGATTGTCGTTGAGATTGGCGGCGCTGAGATCGGCCGCGTTTTACATTTCCTCCGACTAATACAGACATATATATATAGAATAATATTATAATTTCAATAAACACGTTTTTTTTAAAATAAATTGTTCATTCTTAAAATATTGATTTGAATTTAAAAAAGTATCTATTGAATATTTTTTTTTAAAATAATAGGCTTTACGTTTTTTATATTGATTGTTAAAAATAGTATGTGGATCTACAATATCAATAACTAAGGGGGTGCTATGTTTACTACGCAATATTCTTCCTACACTTTGACATACATCTGATTTAGGAGTAGCCATGAATAAAGTGGTTAATGATTTTATATCTAATCCTTCGGATGCCATCGCGTAAGTTGCTATAATAATTTTTTTACTTTCACTTTCTTTAAGAGATTTTTCCTTCATTCCTCCTAAATAAAATCCTACACTATTTTCAAATAATGATATTAAATCATATAATTCTTGAATCAATGATTTATTGTGAGCTAAAATCATCATTTGTTGATTTGGATTTAGGATAAATTCATTGCGAATAATTTCTACTAAAAATTTCGTTCGCTCTTTACGCGAGCAAAGAGTACTAATCATTGTAGAATATAAAGGATTACCTCTAAAGTCTGTCTTAACTGTATTAAATAATTCATCGTCATGATAATGAATTGTTTTAACTTTAACTTCTACTGTTAAATCTGTTTTTTCTTTATGAATAACCGGACCAATAAAATACTTGAATACTTTAGTCAATCCATCTTTTCGTGTCATAGTTCCACTTAATCCTAAATTATAGTTACATACGAATTGAATCATAACATTTGAAAATACTTCTGCACTTAAATGATGACATTCGTCAAACACGCACAATCCGAACGAAGCCCATATAGAATCATCATATGTTTTAGACGAAAGACTTTGTAACATTCCTAAAACAATATCTTTGCCTTCAATATCTATAAGTTCGCCTTGAATTTTCCCTACTTTAGCATTAGGTAAAAATTGTTCAATGCGTTCAATCCATTGATTCATTAAAAAACTTTTATGAACAATAACCAGCGTTTTTTTATTTAATTTACTGATAATATTAAGAGCCATAACGGTTTTACCTTTACCTGGTTCTACATCAAGAAGTCCCCCACCACTATCACCTACGTGTTGTATATATTTATCAATAATCCGATGTTGATAGTCAAATAGTTCTCCGCAAAATGAAACATCTATAGTGTCTCCTTTAGACAGAATATTTTGTGAATATAAACCGAACTTATCTATTCCATAGTATCTCGGTAAATAAATCTTGTGATTTGATTCGCGGTAAATTGGATAAGAAACCGAAGTACTTAAATGAGTTGAATAAGGTTTAACATTCAATTCATTACGTATATTATATAACTCTTTTACACTTAATTTATCTTTATATAAAGTATATCCTTTTTTTCCTAGATAGGTCATATTAAATATAATAGAATGTTTTTAACTTTAAAAAAATATATTATTATAAATATAATGAAACGAACTATGAAAATGCCTTTTTTAAAAAAAGAACCAATATTTACTCTTGAGAATGGAATAGGACTTCTTTTAGCTATTTTAATAATATTTGATTTGAAAGTAGAAAGAAATATATCTAATTTGTTAAATACTCCATTAGGAATTATATTTTCTTTCTTATTTGTTATATTATTATTTATATTTATGAATCCGATTGTAGGTATATTATTTTTAATTTATTTATACGATACAATTCAAACAAGTGATTTGTCTACTATCCTGAAAGATACAAAAATGAAAGCACTCAATCCGATACCGCAAACACAATTAGAAGAAAATGTAATAAAAAATAAAAGACCGATTATAAATTCAGGTCAACATAATAATGTATCTTTCCAACCTTATATGTCTGATAGTATAAATATGTCTCAGTTATAATTGTTTACCTGGTTTGTAATACAAAATAATATATAATAGTCCAAATATAAACAAAAAAGGTACAATAGTTTCAACAAAATTATAGATTTGTTCATAGGATGTAATCATTTTAATAACCGTATCTTGTTGAGTTTCATCTACTGGTTGACAGTCTATGTAGATATCATTTTCGGAATAAGTATTTGAAATAATAGATACTTTAGTAGGTGGATTTTTAGATATAGTAAGAGGTACGTCAATAACGCTTTGTGTAGGAGATTCGGTTAATGCAATATCTTTCATTTTTAAATTAGAAGTTTTAAAAAGAATAACATCTGTAACTTTATCATTAATACCGGTTGTTTTGTAAGAATAAAATCCAGTATCTATGGGTATAAAAAGGTTCAAATCTTTTAGTATATATGTAGACGAAGAGAATAATGTATTTAATTCTGTATCTGTATCACTTGATAAAACTGGTAAAGATATATATAAATATTTGTCTAAGTTATAATTTACACATTCTATAAGAAATACATGATTATAAGATGTATTGTTATCTATAATATCATTTTTTTTTGTTATATAAACTCCTTTGAATGAATATATAATATTATTAAACTTTACATTAGAGCTTGGGTTATAAACACTTACCATAGAATATTTTGATCCTGGTATTATTCCTTCACCTGAAATAGTTGTATCTATCGAAATATTAAAATTATACAATAATATTGAATCAATATGGATTGAATCTGTTTTGAAATCATTTGGATAAGTAGTTATAAACGACATATATAAGATTATAGTATAAAATAATTTTATACAATGATATATAATGGAAAACAAAAATTTATTTTTTAATTTTATTTATCTATTTAAAGCACCTGTAAATGATTCTAATCTTGTAAGTATATTTGAGATGGCTGATTTATTTTATCAATCTACTCCCGATATTTCATCCAATTTAACCAAACCATTAGATAATTTATCATCAAATGAAGAATTATTTTATAACAAATTAAGAACCGTTATTGAAAAGTGTTATTATAATGAATACGTAAAAAAAGAAAAAGAATTACTTAATACATTAATCAATCTATTAAAAAATAATCATTTGATAAAAAAATCATTGTGATATTGTGTAAAATATTGTTTACTTACTTTACGAATACTTTTAAAATCTTTACAATAATTATAATATAAATCTTGTATGTCTCCATCTTTAATATAAGGTTCTAGTTCTTTTTTTTTATTCCATAAAGTACAACCAATTTGTTTAATATATTTATCTTCCATAATAACAATAGACGGATAATAAAATTCAATTAAATCTTTAAAAATAGATTCATTTATTTTTGATTTATGTATACTACAATATATATCATATAATTCATTCAATTCGAAATCATATTCATTTTTATCAATATATATATGTTTATCCCAAAAATCTTTAAATGTTTCAACATAAGGTAAAAATAAACTATATACATTTATAAATTTATTATTACGAACCTGAATATATTGTTGAATAACATCAAATAATTCTTGCTTCTTTTGAAATATATTTAATTTACATTCTTTGATTAAATACGATTTCCAAAGAAATAACATATCTTTTTCATCCATCATACAATCTTTTTTTTCTATAATATAAGAATCTACAAATTTTTGTATCATACTTTCTTTAGTTTCTTGCTGAATCCATAATATATTGTCTTTTACTGCTGGGATTAATTCTGTCAAATATTCTTCACTTGAAGAATGTCTAACAGAATAATGAATACTCACACAAATCATATTTATAAAAAAAGATTCTGATAAATTAAAAAAACTCATATTCAATGGCTTCATTTGAATGATACGTGAAATATGAGTATCATGTTCCGAATATTTGAATTTAAACCATTGAAATATATTTATAGAATGAAAATATAAAGAAATATATTTATTTAATTTTTGTAAAAATGTTTTCATAAAAATAGGAACAAAATAAACACAATTATTTTTTTTCATAAAAATATCTCCAATAATAGTTAAAAAATATTTACAATATTGTTTTTCATCAAATAGATTTGGATAAAAAAACGATAAAATATTTTGTAATGTTTCTGAATCAGGAATAGAATCGTATATAGATTTTGTTTTTATTATTTTTTTAATTCTATTTTGGATTACACCTTTTGTAGGTGTATCTAATAAATATTTATTACGATTTTCACTTAAATAATGGAGGATATTATATGTAAAATCATTTTCATTTATTATAGTATAAGATGAATTTATGTATTGTATATATAAATTACTTGTTGATATATAATAATAATTATTTTTTGTGAAAAATATATCTATAATTTCGTGTGGATTAATAGGTCTATCTTTGAATTCATCTATCATTGTAGATATTTGATGAAGTATTACATCGTTATCAAATTCATTGTGTTTTTCTAAAAATTTAGTAATTTTATTAAATATAACTTCAGTCATATATTAATTGATAGAGATTATTTTAATATTAAATAAAAAATAATAATATAGATATGTGCGATAATGTAAATACAAATATAAATGATTATACAGATAGTGACTTATATTCATTATTGTCTATATCGGCCGAGATATCTACAAAATCATTGATTGAACAACAAGTAAATAGTCTTAAACAACAATTATTAGATGTATCCTTTCATGATTTTATGAATAAGGTACAAGAACGATTAATAAAAAACATAAATAAAACATGCGGATTTGAAGATAATGTAATTAATTATGCGAATGAAATGAAAATACCAGATGGGCTTAAATTAATGAATACAAATAATAATAAATACTACGATAGAAATATTGTTGATAAAGTATTGATAATAGATACAAAATATAGAGACAATTTTTTAACCGAAACGTCAACCAATTTTAATATAATATTACCAAATGTAGTGAGAAACGTAATAAGTATTCAGTTATCAGATATTGAATTCCCAAATACTTGGTTTCCTTTTGACGAACAAAAAGGAAATACATTTTTTCATATAAAAGATTCTAACAAAACAGAATGGATACGTATAGATGTATCTTCTCAAGCATATTACTTTCAAGATTTATTTGACTCTGTTAATAATTCATTAATAGACATACCTAATAGTTATTCTTCTGATATATCGGAGGTCATTCCTGACGCTTCTTATAATTCTTTTGAATTTATAAAATCTTTTTTGAATATTGATTTTGCTAATGCTGGTGGAGTAGCCAGCGGTAACGGAACCATTACATTTAGCTCCGTAGATACATATAACAAAGAAGATGCGTCTGGAATAGATGTACCTCAATACCGTTATGATAATGACGGTAATCAAAATAATGTCCCTTATATAAATTATGATCTAGACTTTTTTTCAGATGACCCAAATAAATTTATATATTCGGGCAATGATTATGGTCGTTGTTCAAAATATTTTGGGTGGAACTTAGGGTTTCGTAATATAAAACAAATGTATTATAGTAATAAACAAACTTATACTAGTGAATCTACAATTGACTTAGGTGGTCCGCGCTATTTATATTTAGTTATAGACGATCATAATAAATATATGAACTCTACGTTTATTCCGTTTTCCAAAAATATGGGTTATATTAAAGATACATTAAATATATTTGCCCGCGTATCATTACAAGGTGGTACATTTTCATTATATAATACAAATACTTTTTCGGTATATTCCGATATACGAAAATATAATGGATTAATAGACCTAAGTCATTTATCCATAAAACTAATAGATGAATATGGTAACCCGTTAAATTTAAATGGTAATGATTTTTCGTTTACTGTAAAGATAAGTACCGTTCAAACAACATAATTAAATAATTGTTGACATCATCTGATTTATAGTATGTTTTAAAATCACATTTTTTAGTGAAATCCATTTTCCATGGAACAAATCCATTGTATAAATCTAAAAACATATATATCATAGAAATAATATCGTCTTTATACTGATAAACATACTGTTTTGTATGACAATTATAACTACAATATTTTTTATTTCCAATCAATCCATAGGATTCTATATTACTATAAAATGTAGATAATCCAAAGTCAATGATATATATATTCCCATTTTCCATCAAAAAATTTTCTGGTTTTATGTCTCTATGAATTATATTTAATTTATGTAAATCAACTAATATATGGGTTACTTTATCAATGATATCTATAGTTATATTTTCTAGATTATTTGACTTATATTCCATAATAATATACAATTTATCATTCATATTACCAATATTCTTAATCAACGGTATATGACTATATTTTTGTTTCAATAAATACGAATATATTTTTATTTCGTTTTCTAACAAACGTTTGGATATACTATCATAATGTGTTTTAACTACAACTTTATGACGTTTTATTTTATGAACTCCTTTATATAAGGTTGAAAAACTACCATTTGACATATAAGGTTCTATATTATAATTAGATAACATATATATATATGGTTCTTAAATATTTAAATAGTTAAGTATATATAACTTAATGTCAAAATCTATGTTTGGTGGTTCGGGTGGACGAAGTAGTAATTCAAATAATTATACATTAAATTTATTACGAAACCGTATATTGGCTTTTTTCGAAACTAAGAATATAGATTCCCGCGTTGATTTAGAAGGTATAATTAGTGGCATGATTAGTTTGTCAGGACAACTTGAAAGTATATCGATAGCTGATATTTCGGAAACCATAATTATTAATGATAATGTTACATTTATATCAACTTCGGTTGAAAATATAGAAATTAGTTTAAATGATATTTCGTTGGGTTCATTATTAACCATAGCCCAAACCATAAGCGGGACCATTGTCTCTATATCCGATGAAATACAAAGAATAGATACATCATTGAATGATATTTCATTGGGTTCATTAATAACTATCGCCGAAACCATAAGCGGGACCATTGTCTCTATATCTTATGAAATACAAAGAATAGATTCATCGTTGAGTGATATATCTATGGATACAATTATAATTAGAAATACAAAAAATATAAGGGATTGTATTGATATATCCGATGAAATACAAAGAATAGATACATCATTGAATGATATTTCATTGGGTTCATTAATAACTATAGCCCAAACCATAAGCGGAACCATTGACTCCATATCGAATGAGATTGACTACATAGACGG
>Ga0115001_10002198_pt1 | contig 15038 bp, 7 predicted proteins | sample ArcticOcean_MG_C_12_FD_89869 | JGI IMG/M metagenome (GOLD analysis project Ga0115001, IMG submission 89869) | Marine microbial communities from western Arctic Ocean - ArcticOcean_MG_CB8_130 | ecosystem: Environmental > Aquatic > Marine > Oceanic | place: Arctic Ocean: Canada Basin | collected... | reverse complement strand
TCTTCCAAGTTCCTTGACCCACTGGTTCGATTTCTCGGACAAACAGGTCACGTACAGTACAGTAAATTCAAAGGTGAAGGTTTCAGGATTCGTGGACAAAATGGGCAACGCGACGGATCTTACAGTGAATGGGGTTGTTGAATTTGTGGCAGGTGTTACAACCCTAAACACTAAGAAAGGAAGAGATTCGATTTTGGTAAATACAGATTATTCCGGTCTCGAGTTCAAAACAACGAAATTGGGTAGAAACCCAGAAGTGTTCGTCGTTTTTAATCAGATTTCGTACATGAGTTCAGGTTTGATTCTATCTGCTAGGAATAATGGCTACCACTTTGGTACGTATGCAGCAGGAGACGGAAACATTGGTTGTAGCAAATTGGCTGGAAACCCTGGTGAATTTGTGGCAAAAACGAACGCAACTTATGGTGATTGGCACGTAGCGGATGTTTATTTCGGTGATTCTTTAGGATTTCTCTCCATAGATAGCAACTTATGGAATGGTGGTGGGTGGACTCCATATAACAAGGTTTCTTTCGGAATTAATGGTCAATATTCGGCTCAAACTCATACGAACCCGACGATAGGCTTTTACCCCGACGCAGATCACTATGCTAACGCATATATCGCCGAAGTCATGTATTTCAATCAAAGGCTTACCGATAATGACAGATATTCAGTAAAATCTTATTTATACAGTAAATGGGTCAAAAATTCGTGCACGGATTCTAGAGTAAACAGTGCAAAGATGGACGAGCTCAGAACAGCTATTAAAAATTTGATGGCCCCGAAGTGCACGGATCCAGGAGGAGCAAAATTGTATTATAACGGCACAGGCTTCGAATGCGCGTGTGCAGAAGGATACTATGGAACTACTTGCGAACAAGATCAATATGGAAGATCCACTTCTTCTGCGGGAAGTCTAGCACAAGAAGCCGATCAAATACCCGAATCAAAACGCCAAGCGCTCCTATCGTCGCGCAAGGCGCACGAAGCTCGCGTAGCGCAAAAAAGAGTGCAGCAACGAGCTCAGCGAGACCTGCACGTAGTCGAAAAAGAACCAGTCATGGTCTAGATAAATAAAGAACGTAACGCACACTGGCTGCACTGGTATTCTGTAATCTGTATAAAATTTTAGTATTTCTCTCTACTCTCAAAATGCCTAATGACGACTGTGTCTCTCTCTATCTGTCTATACAGTGCCGGAAACATTAATAACGGCAACGGTTGGTACGTTTGTTGCACTTATACGCCGTGGTCATGGCGTGGCTGTGAGAATGATTGCGGGTGTGCGTGCGCTTCCGATAAGACATACGATCCTGATATACTGGTGTTTGCGTTTAATTTCATTACTGCCACCCAAGTTTACCAATCATTATTAAATCACCTGTTTATAAATATAAATTGAATGAATAGAAAGAAGAACCACTTTTTTTATGCCCTAGCTCGAACGTTCCTGTTTCTATACATGCCGACGCCGATATCTTCATCATCAGCATCATCACTCCAATCATTTTCATCATCGCGAATGGTGTTTGCAATATTTTTACTAGCTGAAGATTTACCTTTCCATCTCACGAGAAAACCATCCATACTCGATGAAAATAACTCGCACTCGCGATTGGCAAACTGCACAGACGTCACGCGATCCGCATGACATTTCAAGCGCTCTAGAATTGCGCCGGTTCGAGCATCGTATACGATTATTGAGCCGTCTTGCAAAGGGACAAAGATATTCACACCGTCCTCAGAGCATGACATAGTTGTTGAATACCAGTATTGCGATGCTGCTGCGTTCACTGGGCCTGAAAACGAACGCGTCCCGTTCGCATCGGCTACAGAACTTTTCTTCGAGAACCGTTCAAACTTTGTCGCATCGCAGCGACCTGTTCGCAAATCAAATTCGCGGATTCTCGCATCGCCTCGAGAACCGAATCCTTTCGTAAACACCGAACGTCCATTCGGGTGCAATAAAACGCTTTCGATACCATCCGCATGTGCCCTCGCATTTTCATCGTAATATCCAATTGGATTTCTCACATTTTCTCCACTCCCGTCGTTTCCATGTACGGTTCTTCTTCGGTCCATGGAAAAAAGAGGTATCGCGCACCTTCTCGCATCCCAGACTGCACACCTACCTTCAAAACCACAGGTTATCACTGAAAACGCGTTTTCTTTCGACCAGGCGATTTTTGAACAACCAGCTGGATGCGCTTTCGCAAACACCATCGCGACCACATTACTCCCTGGATCCCACAAATTCACGTTAGCCTCATCCGTCGCTATTGCTACCAAATCGTTATTCAAATGCGACGAAAGCGACAAAGAAACATCTCTAATCCTCTGCGCTGCCTCTACACTACCACCATTATTATTACTACTACTACTACTACTACTACAACTGTTATACGTAATCGCAACCTCGACTCGACTCGCGTCCCATAACTTCACGGTACCGTCAAAAGAACCTGAAAAAAAACAATTTGAATCGTGCGGATACCACGCCACCGCCGATACCGACTTCGCATGTCCCTCACTCGTCCTCACTTTTTTATCTGTATTTTCATTCCTATATCTCCTATTAGACGCGAAAATATCCGAAACCGTACTCATATCTTCACGATCACGAAACCCTAAACTATCAAACGCACACACCGTCCCATCGACCGTGCCTGCCAACAAAAACCGCTCCGTCGCGTTACATAACTCGACGCAGTTCACGCCTCCTTGCCAAACCCTTCCGAACTGTCTCTCGTTGGAAACCTTGAACCCTCTGTCGATTCTTTCGCGCTGCAGAACGTTCTTGAACCAATTATTCGTTACTTTCCCTATTTCAATGTTCCTTAAGAGCCAATTTAAGTGAGTCCGTCGCTCTCGTTTTGTTTCAGGTTTATAGCGAGGAGGGGAGTGATTTAGTCGCAGTTGATGTTGTTGTTGTTGGTGTTGATTGTCTTGTTTTTGTTTCCATCGATCGCGTCGCGAAGGCATCGTTTTGATTTTATCGCAAGCGTCGTTCTTATTTTGAGGCGGAAGTTTGTTTAGGTGATGATGATGATGTTCGAAAAATGTTTACAGCGCGTGAAGCGGAATACGATGCTAGTACGACATCGCCGTCTGTATACATACAAAGAACTAAGAATAACAACGTTACATGACAGAGCTCCAACTCTTGAAGTTATGCACGTGCGTACACATGGACTCGACGACTAACGGGTTCCCTTGTTCACCGACGACTAATCCGTGCACTTTTAGGCCGTTATTGAGCTTCCTGTTGTTCAAGCGCTCGAGGAGGTCTTCTTGCATTGGTTTAATTTCGCCATCGGTGACGAGTAAGATGTCAGCGTTTTCCCATTCTTCGGTGTCGAGTCTGATTAGAGCGCGTTCGAACGGTTCGTCGACGTCGGTGCCGCCATGGAACGAGCCTTGGAGGAACTTAAGTAAATCGGTTAATCCTTTCGAGTTTACTTTGAGTTCGAGTTCCATGCAATCGCCTGGGCCGCTGAACGCGTATAGGAAACATGGCCGGTTTGTCGTGCGCGATTGTCTCACGCATTCTAACGTCATGCATTTTGCGACCGTTTCGCGAGCACCCATCATCGAGCCCGATGTGTCTAAACATACAATGATCGGGCCGCTTTCTGCAGCCGGTCTGGTTTCAAACCCTTCGGTTGTTACGGCGGGAGTTTCCGACCATCCGACTCTTTCGTACGTTGCTAACGTTCGTTCTGCGCGTCGAGCGAAATGTAATCGTCTCGCTGCAGAGGATTTCATTGCCAAGAGTTGTAATTCAGCTGGGAGTACGCGAGAAATATCATCCGAGCGCGTCAATCCACTCGTTTGTTCCGGCTCCATCGGCGAACGCGTCAATCCTTCGGGGAATCTGCTTCTCTCGCGTTGTCTCGGCGCTCTCTTCAACGGGCCCCTGCCCGTACCTCTGCCTAAAGAACGAACGATATCGCGAAGTTCTCTTAAATCTTGCAACTTTTTGCGCAACTTTTCCATCTCTTCCCAACCAGAAACTTGCCAAAGGCCTTTAGATAGATCAAAACCTTCCGGGCCTTCGGTTAAATCGTTCAAATCTAAACCTTCGAACGCTTTTGATGCTTTTTCGAGCTTATCAACAGTCGGTTCCCATTGCTCTTTGAAATCTTCCATTATTTTTTCAACCATTTCCTTCTTCTGTCGTTCTTTTTCTTTCTCTTTCTCATCTTCGTTCGCTTTTTTTTTCTCGTCTTTCGAGGATTGCATGTTCATTTCAATTTCATCCACGTCTGTTTCATCTCCATCTCCGTCTCCACTTTGACCACCACCACTCGTTTCTCCATTAGCGTCTTGATTTTCATCGTTTTCGTTCGCGCTCGCACCACTAACATCCGGATTCATTTCGTTATCGTCATCCTCTTGCTCGCCTCCGTTGCTCTGCGAAGCTTCCGTACTTTGCCTCGGATCGCTCCTCGGATCATCCTCTTCCTCCTCCTCTAACTCAATCGCTAATTCATATTGATACAAAATATCTAAAACGTTCCTCATCAAAGTCTTCAACACTGGCGGAAACTTCCTAGTAAACCTCGCCATATCTAACTCGCCTAACGTCTCTAACAACGCCTCCCTAAACGTCTCGTCCTCGGGCCACTTCACGTCATCTTTACTAGGCAACAACCCTCTCCTTAATTTCTCTTCCCACACTTCGTATCCATCCCTTGCATTCTGTAAAGCATCGACGTTCCCTCTCGTCGTCGGTAACCTCAAAAACATCGGTAATAAATCTTGCCCTATATCCGATATCATTCGTGCCCCATTTGGTTTACTTAAAATCAAGCCATAGTTATCGAGCGCGCGCATCTTCGCACGCTCTTCGTCGTCGACGACTACTTTCCGTTTCTCTAAAATATCCATCGCTTGCAGTTCTTCTGTTTCATCGTTCTTTACATTCCTGTCGTATTTCATCGCGTCTATCAATGTTTCAGTATTCTTTCGATGATATTTTTTCTGAACACCTATTGATACTAAAGTTGACCACGACGAAGATAATGATGTTTTCTGTTGTTGTTGTTGTTGTTGTTGTTGTTGTTTAGAGAACAAAGGGTGATTACGATTGATAAGAAGAGAACAGGAAGAAGATGATGATGGTCGTGCGAACATTATTACTACTATTATTATTATTATATGTATAATTGTTATTGTATGTAATTATTATTGTGATTTCGAAGTTTATCTATGTATTGAGTGAAGTTATGCAGCTTGTTTTTTGCGTTTCACGCAGCAGTCACAGTCTGTCAGTTTGTTGGTGATATAAACGAGTAATTTCCCATCCTGGACATCTCTGTTCTATTGCATAGTTCAAGCAATCGATTTGGTTGCGCATTTCAGCACAATAAATAGTAGTCGAATCCCAAGGACATCCGTGTTCGTGTAAATACTTCAATATGTTCAAGTGACCTTCTTCGGCAGCACATGCACACGCTACCGCATCCATAGGACTATCATTCTCAACGCAATACTTGACCATATCAAGATTACCTTGAGATGCTGCACAATCGATCGTCTCATTATTCCACGGACACCGTTTCACTTCTCGCGCCCATTTGAGAAAATCCAAGTTGTTTGTCATAGCAGCTCGATGGCAGAACTGTTTCTGAGTCAACTCAATATCATACCTCTCTCTCTCGCCAACGAATATAATTGAGATTTAGCGCGAGACAGAAGTTACTGTTACAAGCTATATAAATCGTTCGTATCCTGGACATCTCTGTTCTATTGCATAGTTTAAGCACTCGATTTGGTCGTCTCTGCGAGCTACCAATAAAGTATCCGAATCCCAAGGACATCCGTGTTTGCGTAAATACTTCAATATCGCCAAGTGACCTTCTGAGGCAGCGTATGCACACGCATACTCATCCATAGGACAATCATTCTCGACGCAATACTTGACCATTTCGAGATTACCAAGTCTTGCTGCAACTATGATCGGACATTCATCCCACGCACACTGTTTCACTTCGCGCGCCCATTTGAGAAAAGTCAAGTTGTTTGTTCGAGCAACACGCCAGCAGAATACTTCCTGAGTAAACCGAATACCATACTCGTCTTCTTCATCAAACCGATAATTATCCCACGCTAACGCCAACTCTCGCATTGATTTAACATCTGCAACAATACGAATCTAATTGTTCAATTTGATCTTCGATCGAATAACCACTGCCCTACTCGCCCTGCATAAATCATAAAATATCTTCAAATCGATCTCATCAAGTTTCGTTAAAACTTCGGCTCCAAATACGTCCGGTATCTCGGTCACGAACTTCCACAAAGGCGATCGATCGTCGTCCATTTTTAGTTTCTTCGACCTCGTCGTTACAGGCATGTTTACTTTGAAATTGGAATTTATTATTATTGACAATAAAGAATAGACTATTCTGCAGAAATAGACTATTTCTGCAGAAAAACCAAGGCTATTCTGAAGAATTTAGGGTTTCAGAAATTCAAAAATCTACCCTTTAGATCTTTTGGATAATTATTTATTAGAATACGACGACGACGACGACACGCTTTTTAAGACATATTAACACACAGACAGACTAACAGACAGACAGACTAACAGACAGAGAGAGATCTGTGTTTTGAATTCCTTGCGAGAGAACTCATTAGGAAGCTACGCTCGTTGAACGAGAACTCGAACCACTTACTAAGAACTGCTCTTTTAGAAAAGAAACCGCTGAAATAAAATGAGCAAAAGGAAGAACGTGGATGATGATTTATGTTTCGAATGCGCAGGGGAAATCGTGCTCTGCCAAACGAAAGCAGAGATCGATCGAGCGATTGAGAGGATTTACGAATGGTTTCTAGAGAGCGAAAAAGAAGAAAAAGGACTCAGCCGTGCGTGCGGATTCGACATGGAATGGCGAGTGTTGTACAAAAAAGGACAACGCGAACAGAAGACGTCGATGATACAAATAGCCGTGAGCGATTTCTGTGTCTTGATCAGATTGAATAAGTTGAAGGATTTCAGGCCGACGAGGAAGTTGATCGAGTTCGTCGAGGACGAGCAGGTGTTGAAGTGCGGAGTGAATGTCAGGGGCGACGCGCAGAAGTTAATGAGGGATTTTAAGGTTCAAATGGTAGGCGTATGCGAGCTCGATTCGTTAGCAAAGGCGAAGATCGAGTGTAGTAGTAGTAGTAGTGGTAGTGGTAGTAGGAGTGAAGAGTATCCCGCGTTGGATGACGACGACGAGAGTCGACGACGACAGGAACGACGACAGAAACATCATCAAAGGTGGAGTTTAGAGAGGTTATGTAATCACGTGTTAAAGAAAAGATTATTGAAAGATGGGAATACGAGGACTGGGAATTGGGAGAGAGGGGATTTGACCGACAAGCAGTTAAGATACGCGGCTATAGATGCAATCGTCGGTTTGGAAATATGGCACGCGTTGAATCAGAAGAAGGACGTCGTGGATGGGGTTTCTTACGAAAGCGATCCGTTGCCAGAAGGGTTTGTTCCAAGAAAACGGATTTTAGATGGAGAGTATGATCCCGAAGAAGATGATGAAGATGATGATGATGATGATGATTACGATGATGATGAGAGATATGTATACGATTACGAATGTGAAAACGAACAAGATCGCGCGTATTCTGCACTTCGAGAAGCAGCTTTGACTACGTTAGATAAAAATCCAACGACGACTTCGATGATGTCGCCATCAAAAATGGAACTCACGCGCGGGGCAAAAAAGAAAAATCCAATCGAAGAAGACGTTGAAGAAGTATTAATACAGCATTTAGGAGGGAAAACGATCGATAGCATCGCGCTTTCGCTCGATTGTACGATTGCAGAAGCATCAAAAAAGCTCACGATTGCAATTAAAGCAGGTCATGCCTATTACTGGGATCTTTTAGATGTATCTAACGACGTATGGTTTACATTTTTACAATCGAGAGAGGAGGGGACTTTGTCAAAAATTAGGGAAGTTCTACCGCGCGGAGCTGAAGATATGCCGAAAATTTTGTTTTGCGCCGTGCGATTCGCGAGAGAGAAGCTACACGCAGAAAATGGTCTAGAAGGAGATGAGTCTGAATCTGAATTCTACGAAGAAAGCGATAGCGAAGAAGAAGAAGAAGAAGAGTAGTTTAGTTGTACATAGATAGTAGTACAAGTCGTATAGGTTTCACGATTATTATATTTCTATGTATGTCTATTCATCACCGTTGATTAGCTACATTATTCGTCGCTTCTTGAACCAGTCGTTCGTGATTTCTTTCGACTTCAGAAAAGTCGTTAATGAGAGCAGGTCCAACAGCGCCTTTCACTAATTTATTTTTCTCCCAACCAAATGGCGCTAACTTTTCGATTTCCTTCTGTTGCCTTTCGCTCATCTCGGGACCGGATAAAGTTCTTCCAATTTCTTGACATCTTCCGGACTCGTAAAGCATAGGGTCTGACTTGAAATTCTTCTGGTACCCGCCGTTCGATTCGATCGATAAGTAAACATCAGCACTAGCCTTTCTCGTTCTTAACCAATTTAACACAGGTTCGTCCATCATCGCGCTGTTTCCATAAGATCGCTGTTTCCGCCATTGATCGAGCATCGGTGAACCAATTAATTTTTGTGCGTTACCATTCGCCCAAGGACCACTTCTATGTTCCCATGGCAAATCACACCTCTCGGTCAAATTCGATAGCCATTTCGAGCGGTTTGCGAGGTCATTTCCAAACGCGATAGCTTTAGCCTCCGCGCGGATACCGTAGCAACACGAAATATCGGGTAACATTGTACAGCCTTTGAACGCCGTGTGAATGTGTTTTGTCGGATCTGCGAGTTCTTGCTTATGCCACGTGAGTAACGCGGCTGGTACATAATCAGTCTTGTACCTCTTCTCGTGCGATGCGGCAATCTTATTTGAAGCAGCTTGCGCGCCTACTCCAAACGCGAGCATTTCATCTTCACGAACATCAACTTTAATACCTTTTTGAGTTTGGTAACAAGGAGCATCTTGATTAATTACGTAAAAACATTCTGTATGTGCGAAGAGATGAATGACATCGGCACACAAATCGTGTCGAGCACACGGCGTGAGCGGAAGATCAAGCAGCGCGTCCCTGAGCCACAACATTGCCGTTCTATTCTTCGACAAAAGAGCTGCGTCGTTGTCTAAAAGTGGCAGTTTTCCCTCTATCAAAACCATCATTTCTTTCATTTTAGATTCGATGTTGGCAATAAACGTGAAATACTTTTCACGTTGCGCGTTGGAAAGAGTCTTTCTTCTCGCGTGCGTTGCAATCGTCTGCGACAAAAATTTCGCAATACTCGCAGCGTCTGGCTTTGCAGCAGTACTCTCATTCTCTCCCGTAAAAAATTCTTGTTGCATTTCTTGTTGCTGTTGATGCTGAAAACTCGTCATCGATGCTTTGTTGCACCAAAACTTCTCAATTATTTCCTTAGCTGTGAGTTTGAAAAACGGCGATGGACTCGTGCCATATTTAGGTGAATCAAAACCTTCGCCTAAAGTGAGTAATCTACGAATTTTCGACATGCACACGGCGAGCGCCTGAATACGATTTTCTCTAACAGCCATCGCTTCAACCTCGGCATTTTTTTCGGTATAGGAAAACTCGCCTTGGTAGCTTTTGTCACCTCTTTTCTGCTTTGCCAAATGGTGTTCTTTAGCGGTTTCGAAAATAAGAGGCGGCAACTTTTCGCGCTCGAGCGCGATGAACGAAGCGATCTTTGCGTAATAGATCGTCAACCACTTGGGCGCGCCAGCTAGAATACCACGGCCGACTCGGAAACCTAAACTTTCTAAGCGAGTTTCAACGAGTTTATCGTTATCCGCGTTTGATTCGTTCGATTCATCGATGGCGTCTAGAAGCATTGCCTGCCGATCGAGTATTCGATGTTCTGCTTCAAAAATCTGAGCGTTGTTGTTCTCGCCGACGAACGAGAGATAACTTCCTCTGCACCGTTTTGCACCGCACAAACAAAAAGCTGCTTCAACTTCCTTCATAGAGTCCGAGCAACTGTGATAGTTATAGCATAACTCTTCTCCTTTCTGAATCTCTCGCGTGGCATAAAAATGAATTTCGTATTTACCATCAACAACGGTGAGAATAACTTGAACGTTTGGTTCGCAGGAGTGAGACATTCGTGCGGCAAAGTTATTATAGTGCATCGCATCGCAAAACAATAAACCAAATCCGTTTTCATCTCCACCAGGTCTTTCCATTTGCATGTTGTAAAACTCGGGTGCGCCGATATCTTTCAAACCTTTAGCTTTTTGCGCATATTTTATAGCGTCCTGTTTTTCCATCCACGCCCAGGGCGGGTAGATTTCGCCTAAGAAATCAACGACAAATTCGCCTCTTTGAATGTTCTTCTCGCGAATGTTCACAACGCCGTATCCTTTTCTGTGAACAACGAAAAGGTTTGGATTTTCTCTGGCCTTTTTGGACAACGTCCATAGTGCTTTCGATATTGCCAAATTATTCATCGCATTCGTGGTAGAGATTAAAGCTTCGCGCTCCAACTTTTCCGCGAGATCTTCCGCGGCGAGAGCTAAAGACTGTGTTGCGAGTGTATCTGGAGTCATTTTACCATACGATTCGTTCACTTGGTTCATTAATTTTGCGTATATTTCCCAATGCTGGTCGTCGTGGAAATCTGGTAGCGCTTCAGAGAGAACGCGAACGGCATCTCTTCCAGTGACAAAATCGCAGCCGTACGTTTCCTGCTCGCGAACATCGCGACCTGAATCAAGTCGTGGACTTCGCTCGCCTACGCATGGATACCAATCTTTTGGTCTATCTATGTCTTGTGGATCCGCTCCAACCACTACACCTTCTGAAGTATCAGAAGTGAAACAGGATTTCAAAGTAACATGGCCGCGAATCGGCTCGCACGCGCGTTCACTCTCAACTTCTTTACAATCTCCACGATGAACGTAATCTTCGACAAAGCCAACTTGTTGTCTGCTCGAAATGAGCTCTTTTTTCGCTTCTTCGAGCGAATGTGAGCCTCTCGCTTTGAGAACCGTGAGCGCGGCAACTCTCCAAGCCTTGGAGACGCACGCAAAGCGACCGAGATTTTTTTCGCTTTCAATATACGCTTCTTCCGCACTTAATTTCTTTTTTGGAACGAAATCTTCTGAGAACCATCTTGTTTTTTCTTTTCGAAAGTCTTTGATTTTCTCAACGTCTCCGTCTTCGTAGGAAACTTCAAAAGCACCATTTGCAAACTGGTGCGAAATCACGCCCAAGAAATATTGGGATTCTTCGACCCAGAAAACTTCAACGTGTCTCCCGACAAGCGATGCGTCGTACGTTTTTGGAGCAGGTACAATGAATTTTTTCTTATTTTCCTCGTCATCATGTTGATGATCAAAGACAAAGTTGAACGCTCGCATTAAATCTTTCAACGAAAGTCCGTTGAAAGATACGCAACGTTCCGAATTATCATCCTCCAAAGCTTCCATGACTATTTGGTTCATAATCATCGAACTAGCATTGTTATTCTTTCGTTTCTTAAAGGAGTGATGTTCATTGCTGTTTTTGCCGTTATTGTTGTTGTTGTTGTTGTTTTTGAATCCATTCTTGTTAATACCGTTCGTCATTTGAAGATGAGGATGTTCTTTTGCAGGATCCAATCCAAATCGTTGTAACCAACTTCTTATGGCTTCAACTTCATCATTCGTTTTGACCACTTTCACCGAAACCTTCCAAACCCTCGAGCTTCCTTTCCCGCAATGTTTCTCCCATTGACTGCCCTCGAAAAGATTCCCATCTCCTTCGCCAGACTTTTGCAAACATCCTTCTGTTTCTAATTCGCACATGCATCGGAATAATTTGCGTCTAGTGAGATAGACACCTTCGTGTCCACCGCACCTGACGCGAATAGCCGGAGGTAACTTTACAGCCGAACTCCCGTTGGACGTCGATGCAAGGGCAGTTGAGTAAAGAGAATCATCAAAAGGTTGCGGGAGAACTCGAGGATGAGGTGCACCGGGCCAAATGTTCAAGTCATCCTCTGGAGCGCTTTCATCAATCGTATACGTCAGTTTTACTTTTTCTTTCATTTTTGTATTTTCTGAAATCACTGCTTGAACCATGGCGTGATAGTCATCGTCACTTTTATGGTGGTTGGATTCATTTGCGGATCGTGGTCGATGTTTTCGCTTCGCGTCTTTTTTCTCATCTTCTTTCTCTACATCAACATCTGCTGTAATTTTCTCCTTCTTCGGTTGCTCGACTTCCGCCGCTGCTGCCCCTTCCTCGAGCTTGATCATCGGCGTCTGAGTAATGGCACCACTATTGACGACGAGTGAGGGACTTTTGATATTCTTCCTTCTAATATTACTACTGTACACACTTCGATGTTGTGGTTGGTACGAGCTGCCGCGTTGGATTCTTTTGATGAACGCGCCATGGAGCCACTTTTTGTTGTTTGAAGTAGTCTCTTGGCCGAAAAAAATGGGGAAACAATCTCTGAATTCTCGAAACGAGGCATTATCAACGACTTCGGAGGCAGTTTTTCCGTCCATTTGACCAGCTTCGAACGCAAAAATGGCATTGTGCAAAGCAGAATCGGTAATATCATCAGTCTTTGCATATTTTTGTCGTTGCATTCTCGTATCGTCTTCGTCTTTTTCTTCTTCGTCGTCCTTGTCGTCGTCGTCCTTGTTGTTGGATTCCTTTTTTATGAGATCGTGATCGCCGTTTATGCAATTACTCGTTGTTGTTGTCGTCTGTGTCGCCTGTATCATCTGCACAGGCTGCACCGTCGTCGTCGGTTGCTCTGTCGTTGGCGGCTGCACTGTCGTCGGCGGCTGCACTGTCGTCGGCGGCTGCACCGTCGTCGGCGGCTGCACCGTCGTCGGCGGCTTTTTAATCATCAGTTCTTTTGCTTCTCTCTTTGCTTCTTTCTTTGCTTCTTTCTTTGCTTCTCTCTTTCCGTCATCTTTTACAATTTTTCCATTCTTCGTTCGATAAGACCCATCGACTAAGTATTTCGGATTCCGTTCGCAAAATTCTCGAAAGAGTTTCTTCAAAGCTTTTTCTTGCGAAAGCTCGTGGAATTGTTTCTGTAAAAACGTCCGAATCTCTTCGTCGGTAAATTCTACGTCAGCTTCGCACGATTGGCATTCCCCCATAGAGCAGACCCAACGATCTCTCGTTCCTAACCCATGCACTTCGCTCGCTAAAACTCTCCTCCGCTTACCGCACGTAGAAATTTCGCAATTCACGAATGACCACTCGGTCGTAAATTTCTTTGGAAGCCTAGGAGGTTGAAATTCATCCCTCATGGCTTCCTCTAACAACCACGCGACCGATCCTTTCACTTCCTTCGATACGTTCTCCGTACTCTTTCTGGTACCAATTTTACAAATCTTTCCGTCAATTCTTTCGTGCGTTCCGGCTAAGATCTTCGCCTCGTTTGCTTCATCTCGTTTCCGTTTATTATACTCGTACGCTTTTTGTTTCTTCTCCTCGATTGTATAACGGCCTGCGGCGCCGTTCTTCTTCGCTTCGTTATTCTTCCTTTCTTCTTCTTCTTCTTCAGCGGCTCTATCGGCTTCGGCCATCAACTCATCAATAGCATCATCATCAAGCTCTTGCGCTCTATCGCACGAATCAAACCTCGCATCTCTTCCGTCCTCGCAAGTCCACTTCACTCTCGTATTGTTCTGTGCCTCGTTCCCGCCGCGGCCGTCCGCTCCGCCAGTCGACACGGTCTGATCACCATTCACGCAATTAGCAGAATCCTTCTCCTCGACGTACGAATCGATCGATTGCTTACGAAGCACTCTCTGCGCGACTATCGCCGGCACCCTCCTCCACTTCAAACATCGCTCGTTCTCGCACTGCATCCAACACTCGTGCACCGCCTCTAACTTCCTCCTCGGTTCCAAAGTCTGCACCGTCCACGCGAAATCCTCCGCGTCAACAGTGACGCCGTCCATATACGTCACCGTGTTATTCGAATGCGCATCTGCGACCGATTTCTTCTTATTCTCATCTGCATCATTCGCCCCTTCGTCCATCACGGTAAGCAAATCTTCCTTCCCCTTTACCTCTCTCGAAATCGGAACTTTGAATTAACTCGAAATCCTCGAAAAACGTAAAAACTCGAATTTAATTTAAATCGATTTTCTCACTCACTCGATGATGATGCGCGTTTTTTTCCGACGTCTTCTCTCTCTCTCTCTCTTCCCTCAATCAGAATCTACTGAACGCGAACGAAGACTATGCACTGACTTCAGCAACTGCTCGAGCGCTTATTATCAAATACTTTCTTAAAAACGGAACTAAACTTAAATCAACTCGTTTCGCCCTATTGCTCTCCCTAAAAACTTCCCTCTCTCTACTCTGAGAAACTAAGAATCTATACCGAAAGACGAAAACAAGAAAACCGTATACGAATCACGACTGCTACTGCGTACTATGGCAGTACTTCCCCGCTCTCTATCTCTCTCTGTCTGTCTTTTCAGAGCGTTTGGGCTTTTTAGTACGCGCCAAGGAACGATTTTCGTTTATCTCGTTTTAGTACTAAGAATCGCTTTTTAGGACGAGGCGTGTTTTTCTGCTGTTTCTGCAGTGCAGCAGGTTTCAAAGCAGTGGTATGGTTTAGGGTTTCAATGAGAGGTTTAGGGTCTTTATGTATAACTCTAACCCTCTAACTCTCACTCACACTCACTCACTCACAGACTCTCTTTCTTTTACATAGCGTTCTATCGAAGAGTGCATCAGAGAGGCTCGAGATCGCGTGCATGTGGAACACTTTTTGTTCCCGTTTTAAGGGGGTGTTCTATAGAGTTTAGGGTTTTGACACCCTAAATATTATGTTTGTGTTTAAAACAAACATATCAACGAAGAAGAGGGTCAATCATTATTTAACACGTAAAAGCAGTGAAGCTAAAGATACGCCCATGGATGCGATTCTATACTACGCGTCAGAGCGAGAAGATCTGTGAGGTATTTACCCAGATTTATTACGAGCATCGGCAAAAGAAAGCGCGTCGCGAGCGGGAAAAACGATTTAGCGTCGCGG